>ERZ1026805.239-NODE-239-length-41295-cov-9.334481_pt1 | contig 41295 bp, 24 predicted proteins | sample MGYA00520883_ERZ1026805 | MGnify/ENA primary metagenome ERZ1026805 (study PRJEB33270, sample SAMEA104284476) | anaerobic digester metagenome | biome: Anaerobic digester microbiome; feature: mesophilic sludge digester; material: Anaerobic digester biomass | place... | reverse complement strand
GGTACCATTATAACATTCAGTTCCGGATCCGGCATGTCGGGATCCAGTGGAAAGATAGGCCTTACAACACGTTTATAGGGGAGGCTTTTAAAATCCTGATCAACGCTTCCCCGAGTCTGAGCCATCACCCAATCGGCCTGCATATCATACCACTGTTTCACAAGATAACCCTGCTTTACCATAATGATATCCATTTTCTTAGGATCGATTCCTGTACCTGCCAGGTTTGGTGTGGGTGAAGATATTCCCACGACCACGTATATGCTTCCCGTTTTAATAATTGCTATATCAGGAGATCTCCGGTACTGGGATGATTGCTGGTCGTTCTCCCGGGCAGGACTGACATATATTACTGTTCCTGATAAAAGAATAGGAGGTTCATATGAATTATCTGTCATTGCCCCTACATAAGCTTCAGCCTGGCCACCAACTCCGGCTTTTCGGGCGGCTTCCACCATTTCACTTCCCGGAATAGAGCAATAAAGCAGGCTTTTCCCCTTTGGAGACTTAAATTCCGGCCGTTTCAATACCCTTGCCAGGGTCCATGTCACCTCGCCGGAACCGCCGCCACCGGGATTGTCGCCCATATCGCTGATCAGGAAAGGTTTTTTCTTACTGGCAATAGCCAGATCAAGACATTCTTCGAGAGGATATCCCGGCGCTTCCAGGCTGAATTGCCGGCGTACATCCCAGAATCTCTGGGCAAGCTTTTTTGCACCGCTTTCCACCTGTGCTTTATCATCACCTACTACCATAACCACACCCTGATTACGTCTCTCGTCTCCCCATACATAGCCTATCCAGATACCGGCATCCAATACACCGGGCATGGCCTCCACTTCAGGAACCATCGCGTAGAGTGATTTGGCAGGTTCCACCCGGGTACTTGTCCACTCACCGGAGAGAAGTACCGGGACTGCCACCCAGGCTTTATAGGCCGGACGTCCCTTTCCGGACGACAATCGATCAAGCAGATTAACCACGCCACGGCGATGTGATTGAAAAGCATCATCATGAGGAGCTGTACGGAATGTGGTAATAAGGTCAGAGTATAGAGCCACACGCCAGGAGACATTTCCATGGAGGTCCATGGTTGTTGTAACAAGGGCATCATTACCTATTACAGCCCTTACTCTCTCCATAAATTCCCCCTCCGGATCATCAACACCATCAACACTGCAAGCCCCGTGATTGTAAAACCAGAATGCATCATAAGGCATGTTATTCCGGATAATCTCAAGCGCACTCTCAACAAAAGTCTCAAATGATTCTTTGGTTACCGGCCCGCGTCCGCTGCCTCCGCCGATTAAAGAAGGAAGCCAGATTGCAGACTGTCCCATAACGGAATCCTCACTCAGATAGGACGGCAACGATATCGGCCTGCCTACTATAGCCTGCCGGTTGGGCATAAAAACGCTGTTTTCAATCTGTATTCCGGCAATTCCTATACGTGGTTTCTTTTGCTGTGCAGAGACATTGGAAAAACATAACACTGCCAACAGACAGAGATTCAGGAACAAATATTTTATCTTCATTTTTTTGATTTGTTTAAATAATGTCATTTATAGTAAAAACGAATATAAAGAAAATTACCTTCATCAGAAAGCCATCAAAACTAACTTCATTAATGCTTATTGGCAATATACCGGATATAGACTAAAAGAAGTCTCAATTCTGGCTCCGGGATCAGAGATCAGGAAGTTCTGTCAGGATTCATGAGGCATTTTGAACCTGATATAATTTTGATTATAATGATACCTGCTCAAGCGGGTGAACCCTGATTTATTTCCACAAATTTGGAAGGAACCTGTAGTACAGCAGGTGCCGCCAGGTAGCCCAGTCGTGACCGCCATGGCCGCCCGTATAATATTCATGTTCAATATTATGTTTTTCCAGGGCCTCATGAAGAGCCACACACCTTAGTCCCATAGAACCTGAGGCTTCCTCAGTCCCCTGGCCGACAAAAAGGTAATCTACCTTTTCATTGACTTTGGGATTGTTTAAAAACTGAGCCAGCGAAGTTTCTGCATTGGTATCGCCGGCACTGAGGATGCCGAAGTTTGCAAACAGGTCGAGCGAACGGAAACCTACAAACATGCTGTGACGGCCTCCCATTGACAAACCTGAAATGGCCCTGCCTTTTGGTGACCTGATAGTGCTGTAAGCCTGGTCGACAAGTGGAATCACATGATTCCGCATCTCTTTTTCAAAGATATCGAAAGTCAGTTCGGTGTGCTTTGGATGATTCCGGTGAATTACCTGGTTATTGGGAATTGCAATGATCATTGGCACAGCTTTTCCTTCGGCCAGGAGGTTATCCATGATAAAATTCACCCTTCCGTCGAAAACCCAGTTTGACGGTAGTTCGCCACTTCCGCCCAGCAAGTATAAAACCGGATATTTTTTCTTGGGATTATACGCGGGCGGGGTGTAAACATAAAGTTCGCGTTCCCCTTTTGTCACATCCGAGTGGTAAACATGCCGGGTTACGGTTCCGTGGGGGACATTTCGTGCATCGTAATAGGCCGGTCCGTCGCCATGTATAATCAACTCGCTGTAGGGCGGCATGGCCGTAAAGGCGGCGTAAGTGTTGCCGGGGTCTGCAATCTGTACTCCGTCGACATTGAAATGATAGGCATACATATCGGGTTTGAGCGGCCCGATTGTAAGTGTCCAGATGCCGTCTTCTCCTTTTGTGAACGGGAGAGCTTCCCTGCCCAGGCCATTGGCGGTGTGTATTGCCCCGGAGGGCAGAACAACCTTTTGTGCATTGGGCGCCCTCAGACGAAAAGTAACTGTATTGTCGTCGTGTACCTCGGGCGAATTCACGGCAGCGCTGAACGGGATCAGGCCTTCTGTATTCTTTTGCGGGTTGTAATCGAGATTGACATTGGACTGTTGTCCGAAACTACGAAACGGGATCAGAATCAGCCCGGCAACGATGATTGCATTCTTTATATTCATCATAGTATTGATTTTAATGGTAGCGCGCTTAAGTGGGGGAACCCACGTGATCTGAATTATATAAATACTTGTTTGTACTTTTGATAAATGTAAGGTCCACCTGTCTTATTTTAAAGAACAGGGACATCTTATAAAGATACAACAAGTTCATGACTTCATCAAGGGAAATCTTCGCTTCAGGATTAATTTCCTCATTATGAAGCTTCCGCAAAATCACATTTTCTCCGCTCCGCTTATCTCCAATGATGGTCCGATATACCCGGGCTATCTTTTTATCGAGGACTATAGCTTTTTATAATCTACATACCGCCAGGCATTTATCTCTTTTACTTCAGCCTGACATATTTTTCCACCCAGTGTTTCGTGTTGGGAATACCTGCATCATTTACAGGAAAGATATGCAACATGGTATCTTGTCTGAACTCGAGCCAAATTTTGTTTTTGGTACCCTCATAGGCTTTGTCAAAATGATACTTGATAGTTTCTTCATAGATATTCCCATTCAGTGTCCATGTTCCGACACCGTAGCGGTAGGTGGTTGCTGTGTCCACCTGGTACTTTCCGACGAAAATGAAATAATTGTCGTCCCATATTTTAGTCTGGTTGACAACATAGCGGTCGGAGAAATAATTGGTCACTTTTCCGTTATCGACCATTTGCATTTGGATCATTTGCCATCCGCCCTTGGGGTTATGGACGTGCTGCCGGTTGCATGAAACAGCCAGCAGGATGATCAGGCTCAAAGGAATCATTTTTTTCATACGAACAGGTTTTTGTTGAATACTAAGAAATAATCTATATGGATAAAAACACCGGACTATCTTAACTTCTGCTCTACGATCTGCCAAAAAACCCTGCCTTCTAAATGTATGAAATATTTCTGATAAAAAACCTGTTTTAAATGAAATTATTTGGGATTGAGGATGTGAATGGCATCCTCTGAAATCCATTCGAAAGTTACGGGTTCCTGTAGTCCTGAACCGGGATCCGTTTTGAGCTGCTGCATCTTCACCTTCACGGGCATTTCGATGCGGTAGGGTTTGCATTTTGTAATCAGGCTTACCGCCCTTTTTGCTCCTTCGTACAGGGCTTTGCGTGTTTCTTCAAAAGGATACAGGACGGCAGCTTCCCTTGATAGTCCTTTCTTTGTTGATACAGTGACAAGATCGTCACCGAAGAAGTGCCGCGCTTCCCTGCAGGTGGCATCATCACCCGTGACCATGATGAACGGCACATTGTAATGACCGGCTATCAGGGCATTCTGGACCAGCTCGCCCGATTCCACACCGTTGTACCAGTATCTGTTTTCTGATCTTGAGTTCTGGGTGTGATGGAGAACACCGTCGGGAGTACCCATCATTGCATGAAAACCCAGCATAACCATTCCTGAGAAGGTACTGTCGAGCTCCGACAGGTTGCCGGCGCCTGGCCTGGGAAGGCCGGTGATATACTTTGCTCCCGGCTCCATCAGGTGGGGAATTATACATTGCGTACCATGACCGTCGAGAACCACTATCTCATCCGCTCCTCCGTCCCTGAGACCTCTTACGACTGCGGCCAGATCGCCCATAAAGTATTCGCATGCCTGGATGTTAAGGGGAGAATCCTTCTCCCTGGTCTGGGCAAACTTGTAAACGCCGCTGATTCCTTCGAGATCAGTGTTCACATATATTTTAATCTGGGCCGTAGCCGGCCGGGGGATAAACAAAATCAGCGCGGCAAGCATGCAGAAGCTGCTGATCCTGTTTAGCGGTGATGCCTGAATTATTTTCATTTCGTTCTTGATTAATAAGGAGTATCGGTTGAAAGTTCAAAGTAGGCTTTTTTTCTGAAAATCGCTTTTTGACAGCGGGATTTATTTCACTATATTTCCGCACATATTTGCATATATGAAGATGCAGTTATTTAAAAAGCTTATTCCGCCTGATAACTGGAAACTTCCTGTTATTCTTGCGCTTGGAGTCTTTGCCGGTCTCGGGATCTTCTCCTTTCACATATCAAATGCCTCGTCGTACCTTGGGGATAAGCCTGAAACCTGTGTCAACTGTCATATCATGGCTCCGCAGTATGCCACCTGGAGCCACAGTTCACACCGCGAATGGGCACACTGCAACGACTGTCATGTTCCCCACGGCAATATCATCAGCAAGTATTACTTCAAGGCGAAGGATGGGTTGAGACATGCTTCGATGTTTACCCTGAGGCTTGAACCGCAGGTTATATACATCAGGGAGGCCGGTAGGAAAGTAGTCCGTCAGAACTGCATACGCTGTCATTCGGAGCTTCTGACCGACAGCAGGCTGATGAATTACAGCAGGAATACTAATGAGTACAGGCGCAATCGCGATTGTCTCGAATGTCATCGCGTTACGCCTCATGGACGTGTCAACAGCCTTTCGAGCGTGCCCAATGCGCGGGTTCCGCTACCCGGTCCCGTGGCACCCGGCTGGTTGAACAATGCAATTAAAGCTAAAAACAAATAATCCGATCCATATGAAGTCAATTCAGGAAATACTGAAGGAAAAGCCTGCTTTGGGGTGGCTGATATTTATTGCAACCGTGGTGCTTGTATTTCTTCTGGGGATGCTTGCATCGTCAATAGTCCAGAGAAGGGCAGAAGCGGTTTTTGCCTACACTCCGGAGGTTACTTTTTCCGAAAATGAACCTCGAAACAGTAAGTGGGGAGAATTGTTTCCCCGGGAGTATAACAGCTACCTGAAAACCGCCGATACTACTTTCAAAAGCAAGTATAACGGGAGTACAATGGTCGATATGTTAGAGGAATCACCCAGGATGGTCGTTCTGTGGGCAGGTTATCTTTTTTCGAGGGATTACAACCAGGGGAGGGGTCATTATTACGCGATAGAGGATATACAGAAGACTCTTCGCACTGGCGGTGTTCCCAGTCCCCAGCCAAATACCTGCTGGGCCTGCAAGAGTCCGGATGTTCCAAGGCTCATAAGCCAGAAAGGGCCGGCTGAGTTCTACAGGGGGACATGGGATACGAAGGGGCCGGAAGTTGTAAATCCTATAGGATGTGCCGACTGCCACGATTCAAAAACCATGAACCTGAGAATATCGCGGCCGGCGCTTATCGAGGCTTTCGAGGCAAGGGGAATGGATATCTCAAAGGCGACTCATCAGGAAATGCGAAGCCTGGTCTGCGCACAATGTCACGTGGAGTATTATTTCAACAAGAATATGATAGAGGGAGTACAGTACCTGGTATTCCCGTGGAAGAATGGCACCACAGCCGAGGACATTGAAAAATATTACGACGAGATTGAATTTTCAGACTGGACTCACGCGCTCAGCAGGGCGCCCATGATCAAGGCCCAGCATCCTGATTATGAAATTTACCTGACAGGGATACATGCTTCCAGGGGTGTTTCCTGTGCCGATTGCCATATGCCTTTTATAAGCGAAGGCGGTATAAAATTCACGGACCACCATCTTCAGAGTCCCCTGAACAGTATCTCAAATTCATGCCAGGTGTGTCACAGGGAGGAAACCGAAGAGCTTATCAGGGATGTTTACAGCCGCCAGGACAAGCATATTGAAAACAGGGATATTCTTGAGACCCTTCTGGTCAGGTGTCATGTAGAGGCTAAGACAGCCTGGGACCTGGGTGCCGGCGAAGAGCAGATGAAAGATATTCTGACCGACATCCGCAGGGCTCAGTGGAGATGGGATTTCTCCGCTGCCGGGCATGGCAGTTCATTCCATTCGCCGGTGGAACTTGGAAGGCTTATCTCAGGAGGAATAGCTGTGGCCCAGGAAGCAAGGGTAAAACTTGCCAGACTGCTGGCGACTCTCGGATATAACAGGGAAATTCCCTATCCCGACATCAGCACTAAGGCTAAAGCCCAGGACTTTATCGGTCTTGATATGAAGAAGCATAACGATGACAAAAAGATCTTTCTTGAAACAGTGCTTCCCGTATGGGTAAAGGAGGCAGCTGAACGAGAGAATAGCTATGATCAGTAAGATCAGGTCTGCCTTCGACAGCTTATGCTCTCCTCAACCTGACCGACCTGTTTTTTGAGACGGCACAGAAATATGTGACTCCATTCTTTTCGGTCATATTGTCAATCCCGAAACCTGCTGATTCCAGTATATCAGTAACCTTTTTCCTGTTCAGGATCCTTTCACCCAGGAGGTCGAGGCGGACTACGGTCTGCTTCAGCAGTTTTATTGGATGAAGCAGGGCATCCCCCACGGAGGAGCTGTCGATAAAACAGCCAAGGAATCTGGTGTTTTCCGGAAGGACCTGGCTGAGAGAGCCAAGGAACTCATCAAGGTACTTTATCTGGTTGAGCTTTTTAAGGTTGATAAGAGTCTTCACTCTTTTAAGCTCATCCTCATCATAAAAATAGTGATGTCGCGAAGAAAGAACAACCAGATTGTTCTCCCTGTCAAGGCCCAGTTGCTTCAGGTAACTGAAGAAACTACCGCCGTCTTCTGCTATCATGTTGACAATGGCCGGGAAAAAACCCGAAATGCCGTGTGTACTTTTTCTGCTGTCCGAGTGAATTGTTTTGGTTTCACTGACAGTTGCTTCTTTACCGGGGATCGAAACAGTTGCCATTTTTTTGTGTTTTTGTTTAATGTAAAATTAGTAACCAAAACCATGTCTGTCAAGTAGCATCTGCCCATTTAGTGGGCAAATGCGATTGTTCAGCCATCTGTTTGTCATCCGATTCGGACAGATGATTTATTACTACCGCTTCTTTACATAAAAAATAGAGTCATTCGTCAAAAGCAGGATGAAATTTACATCCGTACGCCGGAAAAACCGTGAAATGCCATTTTGCCAATAGTTTAACATACAGATAATCACAGAGATAATGCATCAGAATAAGGCTTTTTTACAGACATCTTCCATTTTTGACGAACGCCGGCATTCCGATGATGAAAAAATGCAGAAAATGAAGTTTTTCGGTTAATCCGGATGGCAGGAGAGGGTGAAAAACGGCGAATAATGTTAATTTTGTATAAACAGCAAATACTCAAGACATGGCTTACAATCAGTTTAACCAGTTTAACAAAGACAGGGTTCCGCCCGACTGGAAAAAGTACCTGGCGGGCTACAATTACATCCTTGCGGGATTACTGGCAGCCATTCTTCTTTGGACCACCTTTTTTCAGATAAGGCCCGAAGAGGTTGGCGTGATCACCCGTTTCGGGAAGTATGTAAGGTCGGAGGAACCCGGGCTGCACATGAAGCTGCCCATACTCGAAAGAGTGTATAAGGTGGCTGTGGAACGCCAGCAAAAGGAGGAGTTTGGCTTCCGGACCACCAGCACGGGCATTCAGTCGCAATATACAAAGACCGGAACCACAGATGAGTCGCTTATGCTTACCGGCGATCTCAATCTTGCAGATGTAGAATGGGTTGTCCAGTACAGGGTTGACGATCCCTACAATTTCCTGTTCAAGGTACGCGACCCGGTCAGAACGATGAGGGACATTTCGGAAAGCTGCATGAGGCAGATAGTAGGTGACCGCACTGTTAATGAGGTTCTGACCGTGGGAAGGACCGAGATAGCCATCAGCGTTCAGCAGGAAATGCAGAAGCTTTGCACGGAGTATATGCTTGGTATAACCATCGAGCAGGTAGTGCTTCAGGATGTCAATCCGCCTGATCCGGTAAAGGATGCCTTCAATGCAGTAAACCAGGCTCAGCAGGAAAAGGAAACGATGATAAACCAGGCAAGATCGGAATATAACAAGATAATTCCGAGAGCCAGGGGCCAGGCTGATGAGACTGTCCAGAAAGCCGAAGGCTATGCTACGGAAAGGGTGAACAATGCCCTGGGAGAAACCAGCCGTTTCAATGCCCTTTACAGGGAGTATGTCAAGGCTCCGGAAGTGACAAAAAAGAGGCTCTACCTTGAGACACTCGGGAATGTGCTTCCCAGGCTGGGGCACAAGATTATAACCGATGAGAAGGGGAACAATGTGCTTCCGCTTCTTCAGATGCAGTATGACAAAAAATAAACAGGGACTATCATGACAAAATACACTAAGATTCTGATTCTGTCAGCGGCATTGCTTGCAGCCCTGATTGTTATCCTGAATACGGTTTTCAAGGTCAGGGAGACCGAACAGGTTGTTATAACGCAGTTCGGGAAACCTGTTGGTGAGCCCAAAACCACTCCGGGTCTGAAACTGAAGATCCCGTTTATCCAGAAGGTTAATTATTTTGAAAAAAGGTTCATGGAGTGGGATGGTGATCCCAATCAGGTACCGACCAAGGATAAGAAATTTATTTTCGTTGAGGCATATGCCCGCTGGCACATAACCGATCCGCTGCAGTTCTTCAAGAGGCTGACCGACGAAAGGGGGGCCTTGTCGAGGTTGTCGGACATACTCGACGGGGAGACCCGCGACTATATTGCAAATCATAATCTGGAGGAAGTTGTCCGTTCGACTAACCGGGTTCCTACGCCGTCGGGTTCCATCGGGGAGGAAGTGGGCGACACTCTTTCTGATATAACGACGGGCAGGCTGGATATTCAGAAACTTATCCTTGAATCGGCAAATGAGAAAGCTATCGATCTTGGAATTATAATTCTTGATGTCAGGCTGAAGAGGCTCAATTATGTTGAGGAGGTCAAAACCCAGGTCCACGAGAGGATGAAGAGCGAGCGTTATCGTATCGCGGAGAAGTTCAGGTCGGAAGGGGCAGGAGAGGCATCAAAGATCAATGGTGAAAAGGAAAGGGATCTTAAGGCCATTCAATCTGAAGCCTACAGGAAAGCCGAGGAGATCAGGGGCCAGGCTGATGCCCGGGCCACTGCAATCTACGCGAATGCCTACAACCAGTCGGCCGCTTCGAGAAACCTCTACAGCTTCATAAAATCGATGGAGACCTTTGAGAAGACATTCGACACCACAACTACAATTATCCTTTCAACAAGGAGCGAGTTGTACAAGTATCTTGTAGAATCCGATTAGAGGGGATATGCCGGGGAAGCATGATTTATTGCCTGCAGCCCTTTGGCAGGGAGGAAATCATTCCTGCTATTTTGCAAGAAGATCTTTCATCTTTATTCTGGCCAGGTATATACGGCTTTTACCTTCGTGACTGGAATAGTACGATACCAGGAGATCTTTTTTGCTTATCAGCATTCCGGGGTAACTGGTGTCGCCTCCGCTTGGGAGCAGAACAGTCTTCTTCACTTTTCCCTGTTTGTCGGTTAAATATATCACTGTTGAATTTGTAGGAGATTTGTATAAACGTGTGCCTATCAGCAGATTATTTTTAAGAACAAGGAAATCAGGACCTCCCAGGCGGTAGTCGAGTTCGGTCCATTTCCAGTCACTGTAGGGAGCCTGACTTATTCCCAGCATTCCGTTTGCCCCGGACTCCCTTCGCAGCAGTATCATCATGCTGCCGTTTTTGTCAAACCTTATTGTTGCCTCATTGGGGAAAGACCCGATGCTGAATGAAGCAAGCTTTTCCCATGAAATGCCGTCGCTGGTTTTAAGGAGTTTCAGGCCGGTCCCTGAATCAGCTGTCCCGGACTGATAATCAACTCCGTATCCTGTTTTTCCATTCCAGGTAACTCTCCATATCCAGTCGAAGCCCGTGCTTTCCCCGTCTTTGAATGAGACAGGTACTTGCTGTGTAAAATCCTGTCCGTTAGAGGAGAATGATACATGCGGAACCATGCCGGAAAGCTTACCTGTGGAATAATCCGAACCTCCCATAATTACCATCAGCCGGCCGTCGGGCATTACTGACAGCTTTGGATCCCTGAGGTCGTAAAGTTGATCACTTAGAAAAGCGACAGACTCCCAGTTGATGCCGTCATACGAGCGGATGACACGGATGCTGCCGTTTTCAGAAACATTTTTTGGCACGTGGGAATTCCCCTCGCGGAAAGTGCAGTATAATGCCGATTTGTAACGGACAAGATCAGTAAAGGCATTGTGACTGCCCTTGTCCCATATCATTTTTGTTTCAACATCCGGGTTCTGTCCTGGAGAAATGGCAGGAACTATTGACAGTAAAGCTATTGCAGCAAGTTTGATCATTATTCCGTTTAGTGAGTTCATTTTTATAATTCAGATTAAACATAAAACATTTATTGGATTTTATTTACAGTCATCCTTCTTTATCAGTTAGTTCAGCCATAGTGCAACTCTGTGGCTGTTCCTGTCTTTGCTTACACTTGGTGATATGGTTGCTATTATAAACATGAGTGGTTATTTCAGGGTTTTGTATTCTATAAAATTAAGAAAATTTCCCGTGATTTTCAATTAAAACAGCTGGTGAATTAAGGCTGTTTTGCCTTTTTATAGTTCTCGATTAGTGTAATTCCCGGGTAACCAATTCCGGCGAGTTCGGGATAGTAAGGATAGGTTTCCTCGCGGGTGTAGAAACCGGTGACGATCACATGGTAGTAATCATATTGTTTCACAATCTCGACCGGGAGATTGAGCTTCGACATTATTCTTCTCCGGGCTTTCAGGGCCTGTGCCTCCCTGTGGTAGATGGCCACCTGGAGAGCAACGGAAGGTTCTGTAAATGCCGGTCTTCCTTCGAGAACCATACCGGAAGGCTTTTGGCTGTAAACAGCAACAGACCGTTCGGGGATCACCGGTACCTTTACCACGCTAACAGGTTCTCTGACTGCCGGTTCTTCGGGTAAGGGAGTTACTGTTCGTACTGTCCATTCATCCTTCATCGCTAGTTCTCCATATTCCGGATCAAGACTCCTTATTGCTTTAAGTACTATAGGGTCAAGAATCGGCTGATCAGGAGTTTCAAGCCTGTAGTATTTGCCGGTAATACGGGTCAGGGGCTGTTCAGCCCTTTCTGCAGGAGTGAGCGGCTGTTCTCTCCCGGTTATGGCTTCCCTGATCCTGGCTAAAGAATCCTCTTTTGTTACCAGTATTCTCTGCTGCTGCATAGCAAGCAGCCTTATTATCCAGAGTTCCTTGAATCCAAGCTTGTTAAGCTTGATGACATTCTCGTCAACCTCAGCTCTGGTCGGCAGATCGAGAATACGAACCCTGTAATAATCGCCTGCTATGGTTATCTGTACATCTTTCCCAAGCTCACGTTCAAGCATCCTCTGGAATTCTTCTGCATACGACTTGCTCCTGAATGCTCCTATCTGGATGGCCCAGCTGTCTTCCGTTATGGTATATACTTCCTCGGTCAGTTCATGAAGTATAAGGTAGGAAGTGTCGGTCGTTACAACCGGCTTTTCAGGGATTAAGGGCTCTTCGGCGTCAACGGCAACCGTATCTTCGGGTATCCTTGTCAGGAGGAAATCAAGTCCTTCGGCAACGTCACCTTCCGTTCCGCCTTTTATTGTAAAATCCATTTTCCCGGGATCTGACAGCATTCCGAGCCTTCTGAGCTGAGCCGTGTCGATCGTGGCAAAGTATTTTCCGGGAGTGAATCCAAAGTAGCTGAAGTAACCGTCGTCTTCGCTTAAAGTCTGTGCAACGGGATTTGATTTCTCATCGATGAATCTGACAATAATCCCGCCAAGGCCTCTTGTTCCCTGCTCATCCCGGAGCCTGACATATCCGGTTCCTTCACCGGTTATATTGATTGGGATCTCGACAGATTTCATCACGTTCGGATCGACGGCAACACTGTAACTCGATTTGGGAAGTCTCCAAGAGATGCTCTCAAAGTTGTTGGGATCGACTTCAATAAAACAGTTTGTATATGGTTCAAGGCCAATGATACTTATGCTTGTGTCCCGTTCGCTGATCTGTATCCTTCCACTGCCGGCACGGAGATTCAGACCCCTTGCCCTTGGTTCTCCCTCATCCTTGAGGCCATTTGAGTTCAGATCGAGGAATGGTATCACGATTATCCCGCCTCTTCCCACGTTTGTCCGGTTGTCGGTTTTCAGGAACTTTGTTTTCCTGTCGTTTATGACACTTCCCCGTGCATACTGAATGAAACTGGTCCTGTCGCCGTACTGCCTCACGGAGGCTCCTGCCTGTGCAAAGGAGAAGTCGTACCTGAGTCCGGCTTCAGCCAGGGTGATGTCGTGCCGGAAGTTGCGTTCAAACGACATGTTGAGGAATCCTTGTTTAAAGACCTTCTTTTCGATCCTGGTCTTTACAGAAAGAACCTCGTTGTTGCTGTAACTGTACTGTACCTGAGGCATTACTAAGAATCCCAGAGGGGCATTGAACGCCAACGCCAGATTTGAGTAGACATACGGCTTTATTTCGTCGACGAACAGGGCATAGCTTGTAAGGTTGGTGTTTACTCCGAGCAATGAACCGGTGATTAGCCATTCCGCGGTTGTATATTGAGATGAAGGAAGAACTATCTGATTGACCGTAAACCTGTTGAATGCTGAAAATTTTCCGAGTTTGAGAGGAACGGTAAGGCTTGCCTTTCTTTCTTCCCTGTAGTTATAGAATATAGCCTTTTGTTCCTTGTCGTACCAGGTATAGTTAATGTCGAGTTGCATATTGGAGGGAAGCCTGTATGATAAGGTACTTGTTGCCCTTACTCCGTGTGCATATTCGCCGGAAACAATAATGTTATTGGTAATTTTCACCGAGGTATTTACAAAAGGCATGAAGGGTTGTGAAGTGACGGATGACAGGTATTCGGCTCCGCCTCCGATGGTGATGTTTCTTGATAGTCCGTAACTGACTCTTGCCCGTGAGAAGCGGCTGGCCATGTTGTCTTCAACAATTCCTGCGCTTGCAGTGTATTCCAGGGTTTTTTCGGGAAGGAAGTTGTAAGGTATGTTTATGTTCTGTTCGCGTGTCCTTTCCTCGCCCCATGGGCCGAAAAACTTGAGTTTCACAACGGTGTTGCCATAAACCAGGGGTACCTGGAAACTGAAGAATCCTGATGCATCTGCTTTGACAAAGTCGACGAGTACATTGTTCACATAAAGCTCCACCGACCATCCTGGTTCGGTATGGTCGCTGAGAAGATAGGTGCCAAATGAACGTCTGTAGGATGTAGGTGTATTTGTAAGCTGCACTCCTATAACAGGATTGTAAAGAGTCGAAAGGGCGCCTGTGTGTATTTTTCCGGCAAGTATCTGTCGCAGAGGAGCAAAATCGTTGTTCACGTAGCGCCATAAGTAGCGCTGCTGTTTTTCACTGAATGGAGTTGAACTGTTATAGTAAAGTGATGCAGTTGCCTCACCGCCGGCTATCATGGCTCCGAGGTCGAGATTCAGCCTTGTGTCTGATTTACCGTCAATTTCCTGTGATGTGTAGGCTCCCCAGTCGGCCATCCCGAACTTGAATGCCGGGTATTTTCTCCCTATTACCGTATCGGCTTTGAACTCACCCTTCAGCCTGGAAATATTCTTTCGCATCTCTTCCTGTTTCATTTCCCTGATCAGGGGCAGGTCAGAGCGGGCTGTGAGTATCACCGACATCGATCTGAAGATGAAATTGCAGTCGAGCCCGAATACCTTCCCGAACCATGATGACAACAGGAAAACATTGGTTTCTGTCCTGATTATGTCATTCTGTCCAGGTTCGTATTTTTTATCCAGGTAGGTGATCTGCCGGTTGGGTCTGTCGATAATATATGTTGATTCGGGGGAGGAGAAAAAGCCTTTTATGATATCCATATCGGGTGAAGGCTCGCACTTTATTTTCAGGAAGTTGAAAAGGTTTACCACGGGAAGGTAAAGCTTTTCGTCCTTTATCAGCGCATCCATCTCGAATGCTCCCAGTCCGGAAATTTCGATTTTTACGGCTATTTCATCATATTCAGGGAGCCCCTGGCCCAGCAGACCATTGTTTACAGATGCAAGCAGTAAAAAGACAATGCTGAAAATGACGGGAAGAAAGCGCACATAATTCCTTCCTGTCCGAAGATTTTCCATGTATGCTTTCAGTCCTTTCATTAAATTGTATTGCCTTTGCTTCTGCAGTTGTTATTCCTTTACAATGGTTATATTGAATGTGCCGTTATATGTACCCGGCGGATTTGCAACCGGGCTTCCAACAGTGATTGTTCCGCCCACGTACAACGGTATGGGGACGTTAAAATGCACGGTCGACACGAACGTGGGCCCCGGGTCTGTTGGTCCGGTAACAAGCTGAATTGATCCCCCGTTGCTTCCGGAAATGGTAACGGGAGGTCCGTTAAGTATCGAGATCACCGTTCCCCTGTGTGCATGGACCTCAAACATGGCAGCGGAAAAAGAATAACCCAAACCGAGGGGGATAACATCACCGGTGGCGGAACGGCTTCCTGAAGGATCAATTATTACGGTTCCGCCGCTTGCTCCGTGATAAAATGCCCCGAAGCTCAGTATCTGAGAGGTTGGGTAAATCCTTATCGGCCGCGGGGGCTGCTCCTGTCCAAAGGCTGTCTGATTCAACGACAGTATTGCTCCTGTGATCATCAGCAGCCTGAACAGTGTGTTTCTTATGGATTCAATGTAAGTAATCATCTGTTCCGGAAATATATCTTTTTTGATCCCCTGTAATTCGAAGAGGTGAATGTGACAATGTAAACCCCTTCCTTTAGTCCGGGATTGAATTCATGGTAGCCGTTATCATAAATCTTTTCAATAAAAACAGTTTGCCCTGTCAGGTTCAACACGGCCAGGTTCCCCGGACCGGTTATTTCCGTTTTCACTATCGTCCTGAGGAAACCGTGGGAACTGTAGGCTGTGAAAAGTTCCTCTGCAAGCGGATTAATGACAGAGGTCGAAGTTGAACGAAGGTTCAGGAAGAACCTACCGGAATAATTTCCCGGATCGAGGCGGACCCGGTATTCGCTGCCTTCATGCATTTCAATTTCTGTACCCGTTACCTTGTCGTGCATGAATATCCTGGTTCCATTTATTTCTTCCGGCAAGTCCGTAAGAGTGAAAACAATTTCCCCGTCGATCTCTGTTTTCAATCCGAGAGCTATGACCCGCAGGGTGTCGGTTGACTGGGGCAGTGCATTTATTGAAAGCTTTTTCCCGTCGGACCCCACAGAGTAAAGGTTTGGCACAAGATAATCGGTGTTCATCAGCTTGAGTGCATCAAGCATGGGATCAAAACCGTTTCCGGCTTTCTCGTCAAAGTAGATAACGGCAGGATCGGAGGAAAGAGGATCCCCGGCGAATGTTGCTGTCAGTCTCAGGATTCCGGAGGGTGCTTTTCCTTCCGATTTCGCGAGCGACGGCGATAGTGTCGTAAGTCTCACTCTGTTGTCGAGTCCCAGTATGCCTGTCACCGGGTAAGCGCCGTCTGACACATGAATAAAGAAGCCCTGCATTGAAGCTATCACCGGCGAAGCCAGGCCGTCGAGCGATATTCCATTTATGTAAGCGCTGTATGTTCCTCCGTATTCATCGCCTGAACTTGCCCTGAAGAAATAAAGGGCATTGTCGATATTGGTTTTTGTCCAGCCGGAGGGTGAATTCCAGTCTATGGGCGAAGGATAGGGATTACCTGCAAGGTTGAAACCTTCAGTATAGGTATTGTTGTTATTGGTGAATGTGGCAAACAGGGCTCCGTCGTTTACTATTCCGGTAATATCGGCAGTAAGTGGTGTTCCCAATGAACCGAAATTGGCAGCATACCCCGAGAGAGGATTCAGCGGATCGCCTGGGTTTGTCCAGCTGACCCAACCCGATGTCGTGCTTGCTTCGTTGTAGCTGTACAGAACGGGGAAATCCGAAGCAAGATCGAGTTCGTCGCTTAGTTCGCTTACTGTTGCCGACCGGAATGGAGAGCTGATGTATTTATATCCGAATGCAGATGGAAGGTATCTCTGCATGGTTACGTTACCTGTCACAATTCCTGATCCGGAGCCGTCAATCAGGGCTGTTTCTGAAGCAGTGGAAACCAGGGTCAGGTTGCCCCCGGATGAAATTGAACCACTCTGAACCCTGAGTATTCCTGTAAGGTTGAGAGGACCGCCAAGGCTGACTCCAGCGTAATTATCGATGGTAAGGTTCCTTATTGTATTGTTGAGGAGCATGGATGGATCTATACTTTGCGCGGATATACCGTTCATCACAATGGTTCCGTCTGAGGCATCTATTATCCCTCCTCCGGTCATCGAACCTGTTATCTCCAGGGTGCTTCCGTCTATTACCAGAGTTGCTCCGGGATCAATTACAAGATTGGTCACGATTCCTGTTTCACCGGTATTTATAACAGGATTATTTGCAGAGACGGGGATTGTAATACTGGCATCAGGAGTGGGTACAATTCTGCACGACCAGTTGTCCGGAACGCTCCAGTCGGGTCCTGTGGTACCAGTCCATACCTGATCGTTGTTTATGCCTACAACTGCCTGGTCGGCCAGCATCACGCCGCATCCGTATTCATTTGTAACCCACACGTTATATGTAGTTGGAACTACCTGAATAGCAGTAAGAACCACATCACCGCCGCCCATACTGCTTACCGGCAGACCTACAGGGCTGTTGTTGGTATTCAGGCGAAGCTGGAAGGTCAGCCCTGCAGCAGCTCCTGATATTATTATACTGGCAGGAGCACCGGCACATGTAAATGGATCAGAAACCGCGTTGTCGTTGGGCGGAAGGGGATTAACTTCAACGGCAAGAGATGAAGAAACTGTTGTTGAACCGGTTTCAGCTACTCTCACTTCTCCGGTTCCTGTTGTTGTCCAGGTGACATTTATAATATTACTGGTCGGGCCCGCTGTAAAGCTTCCGCCTGTGACAGTCCAGGAATAGCTGTGTCCGCTTACAAGCGGTGTTGAATAGACCTCGGTTGTCCCGAGACAGACCGGATATCTTCCTGTAACGGAAGGATTGGGAATGTCTGTTATGGTTACCTGGAATGGAGCCGTGGTTGCGCTGCATCCTCCAATAACAACTTTCTCGGAGAGTGTTACTGTTCCAAGCGGCCCTGCTCCCCAAAGAACGTTAATACTGCTTGTGCCCTGGCCGCTCTGAATGGTTCCTCCGGTAACACTCCATGCATAGGTCGTACCGGGAACCGGCATGGTACTGTAGCTGACCAGCGAATTGGCCGGGGTGGTAGAGAGTCCTGTGATTGACGGCACAGGAGAGGCGTGGAGAGTTATATTGGCTGCTGTTTCGAAATCCCTTATTCCGGTGGTTCCGTTGGCATCCCTGATATAGGATACTGTGAATGAATAGATGCCAGGTCCTCCTGATGCCAGTGCAGGAATTGCGTTTGAAACCACAAGTATGTAGGGGGAGTTGGCAATGTTGGAAACGGTTGTCTCATTGGCTCCGTTGATCCTGTACCTGAGGGTCCAGGGTGGTGTTCCCGTCAGGTCGATTGAAATATTTGTTGAAGAACCGTCGTCGCATATCTCTGCAGACCCGCTCGTGATGGTGGCAGTGGGAAGACTTTCCACTCCGATCGTGAACCTGCGGGTTCCTGAAAGGGAAAGCTGTGGATTTGTTTTAATTGTGCCTGAGTACTGGTCTCCTGTTATGCCGCCGTTCCCGCGGTTCATCCACGAGAGGTTCCATTCCACAACCCTTAACTTGTTTCTGGAGATGGCATCTGCCGGAATGATGTTGCTGGTGGCATCCCACCTGAGAGTTACATGTCCGGAAGAAGCAGCAGGTCCGGTTATTTCCCAGTATTCGGAATCACTAACCACGTCGATCGGTGCTGTTTTGTTTTCAGGATCGAATCCGTCAAGCAGGGGATTGTGATTATGGTACCATGCAGTATAATAACCGGCAGTTGTAACTTCCGACAGTGTCAGTCTGCCATATCTTGCACCTGAAACGTCTCCGGCCGGGAAAGTGAAGCTGCCACCTGCAAGCATGTTTTTCTGAAGGGGCCCGCTGACGAATGAGCCGGGATCGCCTCCTGATACTGCAAAGGAGGCTGTATTGGAGATCATCAGGATGTTGACATTGTTTGAGCAAATTATCCCCTTTTCAAGCTTGAGCCTGCCGGAGATGTTTGTCTTTCCGGAACCGGCAAGTGTAATCCCGGCCACGTTTGATACTGCCAGATCGTAAAACTGGCTGGTGGTTGTTCCACTGGTTATAGTAAGCAGTTGGGGAGCGGTGCCGTCTAATATGACCTGTCCTTTCCCGGGGATGAAGCCGCCTGTTGACGAGGTATTGTTGTCGGTCCAGTTGCCGCCTACATACAGCTTTCTGTTTGAAACCTCATTGCTGAGAACCGTTGATGCATCTCTGATTGTAAGGTTTCCAAGAACTTTAATATCATCGGCCGGAATAATTTTCCTGCCTGTACCTGAAAGTATGAGATTGCTGAAGGGCTTGTAAATGTTGCCGGGTTTTGACGGGATGACCGCCTGGTTGTTACCGAACAGTTCGATTGTGCTGTTCTGACTTGAAAGGAACTCATCATAATCACCTCCGGGAATTACAAAAATCCCGCTGGCTGTTGATGATACCCTGATAAGGCCGTCCCCGCTTATGTTCCCTAAGCTGTGGTAAAGTGTGGTTCCTATATCGAGTACCCCATGAATAGCTATTGAACAGGTTGAGGCCGAATTGCTGTTAACAGTAACCTTATGCGAAGCATTGATAACCACCGGATTGCCATCGGGATTGCAGTTGCATGAGGGGCCGCCGTTTGTGGTCGACCAGGTATTGTCACCGAACCAGTTGCCTGATTTTATACTGTAGAGCACGGGCTTAGTGCTAAAGTTCAGAGAACTCCCTGCTGTGTACTCACCGTCAATGAAGTCACGGCCGGATAATGTTATCTGATGAGTTGCCGGATTAATAGATGATTCGTTTATCCCTCCCTCAGGAATCCATATGCCGTTCAAAAAGCGCCCTGTTACATAACTTGATTCAGTTCCGTAAACGTCTTCTTCGAGGTAACTGTAGCTGTGGGTTACATCAATAGCTCCTGAGAACCCATCAGAGATCACATTCCAGTAATAATCAAGTTCATCGCGTTGTGGAAGTGCAGTCAATGGGTGGTGATGGTTGACAGGCACAACGGTAATTGAGGAATTGATACTGCTGTTCGCGGCAAAGACAAAGCTTGCCGGGGTATATTTTCCTGCGACACCGACCGGAAATGAAAATCCCGCGGCTCCTGAAGGAAATATTTTTCTCAGGCCTGCATCTGAAATTACTCCGTTCAGGATAATCATATTGTTTTTGTCGGGGATCCCTGCAATTGAAGAGTTCTCTCCCAGGGTGAGCAGATAATCATCGATGTAGAGCGATCCCACTGAAAAAGTCAGGATGCCGTTTATGGTGGCATTGTCGACCAGGTTTATTCCTGTGGTATTGTTAAGTGTAATGTTCCCGAAACAGCTTTTCCCGTTGCCAGAGATGACCTGAGTATAAGATCCTTCCAGGATGATTCCGCCTCCGGCTGCAGAGCTTGTGTGAACGGCACTGTTTTGCAGGTTGCCTGTCAGGGATATGGTGTTTCCACCGTCCTCAAAGGTTCCGGAAAGCAGGCTCATGTTCCCGTTGACCCTTATATTACTTCCGGTCGTGAGGGCAAGAGTCCCGGTTGAAGATATAGTGAGGTTAGCAAAGTTGGTGAGGTTTGAGCCGCTTCCTGTAATGGAGCGCGAACCGGTTCCATTAAAGCTTGTCACCTGGTTTGCAGACCCGGGCTGATAACCTCCCGTGGTCAGTCCCTGACCGGAAGCACTGTTACTGTTTACCAGGCTGCCTCCGATAGTGATATTAAGCCCGTTGGCCCTGAATACGCTGTTGCCGTTGATAACCAGGTTATTTTTGATTGTCAGCGGATAAATTCTCAGGTCAACTGTCTTGCTGTTGGTGGTTGCATCAATTTCCACATTGTAAAGAGGCACCGAACTGACTGCATTGAAGGTGGTGCCGGCAGGCGTTTCAGTGGAGCCGAATATAATTGTTCCCCCGGTTACCGTGCTTGAATCAGGGGCAAGATAAAGGTCGATATACGATGAATTGTCGAAGGATGCCGAAATTATCAGGCGACCGCCGCTCATATTGAATTTACTGCCGGTGTTCAGTATCTCAAACATCGATCTGACATTGCTTGTGTTTCTTCCTGCAATGGTTACTGTACTTGATTCATTTGACTGGGTATAGCTGAGCGATCCCGTGTTTATTGTTGTGACCCTTCGAATCTGGCCGTTGACGAAAAGATTTCCTCCTGCCACTATGATCTCGGGTGTGCCTCCCGACGAGTATTCTATATCATTGTTAAGGTTTGTGCCGGGTGTTCCGACATTAATATTTCCCGAGAGAATCTCAAGTCTTCCGTCGAGGATCAGGTCGGTTGCATTTGTAGCGCTGGCACCTCCTATGTTAATTGTACCTCCGTTGACAGAGAGGCAGCCTGACGTGGGAATGGTAAAGCTTCCTGCATTGGTCAGGTTAAGCATCAAAGGACTTGTCAGCCTGAAAGTACCGTTTGTAAGACTCAGAGCTATGGCTAGTGAGGTATTGAGGGAAAGGGCTGAGGATTTTACTTCAAGGATCGCATTTCTCGAGGATCCTTTATTAATTTCAATAGTGTTGAAATCGGTCACCGAGCCTGTCCCGTTTATTTCCCGGTTTGCTGGTCCGGAAAAGATCACGTTGCATACCCGTCCGGCGCCTGTATTCATATCGAAGGTCCCGTTGTTTGTCAGGTTTCCGTGAATCGTGAGCATATTGGCTGCCGTACCTGAGGTATTAACGTCGAAAACAGCACCGTTGTCAACGGTAATGTTTCCGTATACGATAATGTTCTGGGCAGTATTGTTGCCATTCATGTATCTGAGAGTACCGCTTGTGACATTAAGCGAGGAGTCAATTTCAACAGTCCGTGTTGAAGCCAGAACATTAAGCTGGCTTATGCCTGCTCCAGATATTGTAAGGTCATCATATATATGCAGGTCGTTATTGGGAAGTATGATGTTCTTTGAAGATGCGGGCGAAAGCGTTAGATTATTGTATCCTCTTATGCTTATTGTATTTGCTCCCGATACATAGGTCGAAGGCAGTGTGAAACTAGTCTGGCCGATAGTTCCGGTGCTGTAATATTCTACAATACCTCCTCCGCCGGCAAGGAAGTTGCCGAAGTCTCCTCCGGGGAAAACTGCAGTGGCGGAAGAAGATGAAATCATCAGCCGGCCTGTACCCGAAACCCTGGTATCCGGGATAGCCCCGAAGTTATGCCCCGTGGTGGTTTGCAGGTCAAGTGTGGATCCGCTGTTTATCTGAAGTCCTCCCACCACGATATTGTTAAGCGTTAGGGGTACCGTGACGGTATGATTTATGCTTCCATCACCAATTACCACAGGATTTCCGCTTCCCGGTATGGATCCGTCGATGACTCCTCCTACACCGGCAGAGCTCCATGTGGAAGGATCATTCCAGTTCCCGTCCTGCCTGCTGTAGTACACCTTGATGTTTTGAAAGGCAGAAGGTTCTCCGGCGGTATAGTCACCGTCAACATGGTTTATGTTCCCAACCAGGATTGTGTTTGTAGCATCCACGACCTTTGAGTTGTCGTTGATCGTGACCCAGCTGTATGGCCTGTATGCAGAAGGGATATACAGGTTTTCAGACCCTGTCAGATCGGATGTGGCATACTGAAAGGTATAGGATACAGATCCCGGCTGGATTCCGGAGAAACCATTTCCATTAACTGTCCAGTAATAACTGAGAACATTGTTTCCTGTTGCCAGAGGGTGCCTTTGTGTCACCGGCCTGATTGTCACCGACCCCCATTGAGCAGGCGCCGATGAGAATTGTATGGTGGCCGGAGTATAATCGGAAGCTGTTCCGATGGGATACAGGAAAGTTGTTAGCCCTGAAAAAGCCTTCGTGATACCTCCGTCGCTCTGGTTTCCCGAGAGCCTGATCATCTTTGAGGCAGAAAAGGCGGCAGTTGTCCCTGAGAGGGCATCATAAACATTGCTGTTTGGGCCAAGCGACAGGTTGTAGCTAAGAATATCGAGAATTCCCCGTGCAAGGCGCAGATTTCCTGTTAGCGACTGGCTGGCTGTGAGCAATGTGCTTCCCGATGTTTTGTTGACTGTAAGGTTGCCGAAAGTGCCCTTTCCCGATCCGCCTATTGACTGGTCGGTCGTTCCGTTGAGTATTACAGCTCCGCCGGCCTGACTTGTGTGGGTTCCCGAATTGCAGATATTTCCGGCAACGGTTATTGTGTGTCCGATGTCATTCAGGGCCGAACCCGTCGCTATCGACAGTTCTCCTCTCAGGATGAGATTATTTGAATAGATATCGGTATTTGAACTGTCGGCTATTGTTAGGTTGTAAAGACCTGTGCCGTTGTGAATGGTTCCGGCATTGTCGAAACGCTGGCCGCCGGAGCCGTTGAATGTTGTTGTGTTATTCCCGGTTTCGTATTCCGCCGAACTGTTAATGGTCAGGTTGTGGCCTATTGAAATATCAGCGGCATTGGCATTGAAAACAGCATAGTTCAGGATATTCAAGTCGTTGCGTATCTCTAATGGCCTTACAGGAATGGCAGGAATTGCAGGACTCAAGTTTCCCGTATAAGCCTGTATCTGTCCCCTGTATGTTGAGGAAGTACTTGTGAAGTTCAGGTTCCAGAGGGGGATTGTGGTGTTTAAGTATGCATTGCGGTTCGAAGGTATGGTTATGTTCACTGTACCTCCTGTAACTGAAGCATTGTTAGGGTTCATGCCCAGCAGTAAGCTGAAGTTGTTTGCTGAGCCGCTGACAGTTGTCGGAGACAGGATGTTGATTGTCCCCCCGCTCATTCTGAAGACGTTATCGGGGTATGGAAGCGAAAAGGATGCATAGATTCCAAGGCCGCTTATGTTAAGTGTGTTGCCTCTGATATTCAGGGTGCCTCCCGACATTGAGAAGGCTCCCCTGTGAACACCCGAAATATATGAGGTTCTGATACAGTCGGTCGTTACCGTTCCCGATTCTATTATAAGTTCGCTCTGGTCGCGCATCACTATACCCTGTCCTCCATTGGCATTGAAGGTTCCCATTCCGGAAACCCGAAGGTTACCGTATACAACAATAGAGTTGGATGATCCTGATGCGCTTGTGAAGGTTACCTCAGCTCCGTCAATCCAGAGCTGGGCATCGAGATCTATATTGTAAGCATTGTTGTTGGCAAGACTTGGGATGATAATATTTGGGCCTAATCGTACAGTTCCGGCGAGAAGTCCGAGTGCGTTTGCATTTTCAATCGAAGGAGGTGAATTTGAAGGAGGGCTCGATTGCATGTTGGTAACCCCGAACAGCCTGAAATTTGTATTGTTGTTGGCATCAATATTCAGGATGTAAGTCTGATCGATGCCCTTGTCGATCTCTATCCTGTAAAAATCGCTCTGTCCGTTGCATACAAGGTTCTGATGGGCGTTTGGATTGTTAAATACCAGGTCGGAGCGTCCGTTTCCCGGAGTTGTTGTGTAATTCGGGCTTGTCTGGTTTGTCAGCCTTACCGTTCCTTCATTTGTGAAATCGCCCCTGACGCTTATCCTGTGGTAGCCATTTCCTGTACCTATTGATATCCTTCCTGCTGAGGCAATGATTACATCTCCGGCAATATCAAGGTTGCGGCTGGCACTAAGTGTATTATTTATCTGAAAGTACCCGCTGTTGACTGTAAGATCGCCGTTAATAGTCATGTTGCCGGCCAGTGTAGCAATGATACCCTCCGACGACAGGTTAATGATAAGATTATTGTATTCTTGTTGTGAAAAGACAAAGTTGGAGGTATTGTAGTACTCGACAGATCCGCCGTTTTCCGAAACAAAGTCACTCCAGTCTCCGGAAGGAAAAGCATCTGTCCGGAGACGAAGCAACCCCTTCCCCCGGATAACTGTAAACGACTGATTGGTAAAAGTGCCAAGGTCGAGTGTAGCTCCCTCGTTTATTGCCAGTGAAAGTACGTTTTCACCGTTTGCTGTGGCTGTAACGGTTCTTCCGTTCAGGATTACCACGCGGTCGGTTTCAGCGGGTACCTTCGGGTTGACCGATAATGTTCCCGACGGATCTGTAGTCCATGTTACCGGGTCATTCCATGGTCCGGACTGGTAAGAATAGTAAGTGCCATAAATCAATTCCTCCTTTGCTGTCCACTGGCCGTCAATTACATCTGTCCCGGTAACCGTCATTGGATTTGCACCAGCTGAGCTTATAATATCCGGTTGTATCCAGCTTCCGCCGGTATAAATCATCGGAACATATTTGGTCTGGTCACCTCCCGTGCCGACTTCACCAGGATTTGCGTAGCTGATACTGAGGTTTGAGCTGACTATGCTCAGACCTGTTGATGAAACGAGCCAGTGTTTTGCAAGGTCGGTGGTGGCGGCTGCCGGTGGGCCTGGTGCTATAGATGCCACTGCTCTCACCGCAATAGTTGCAGTACTTTCAACTGTTGCGGTTAAGGAAGTGATCTCGAAAGGAGTATAATACGTTCCGGTTCCCGTGGGGAATACTGCAACAAAATCGGAAGCAGAATCACCTTCCCTGATTATGCTTCCGGTTCCGTCGCATATTATCATGTGATTGCTGTCGAACACGGTTGACGAAGCAATTGAGCCTCCGTCAGCAATAATAAGGTTATTATTGCCTGATCCAAGACTCAGGTTGCCGCCTGACAGAAGCAGGGTTCCGGTGACTGTAGAAGTTCCCGCGAGGGTTTTTATACCTGAACCTGATAAAGTAAGGTTTCCATATTTTTCCTGGAGGACATTCTGTGCTCCTGAGAAGCCGTAGTTTACGGTTGAGTTGGAGGCAAAAGACTCAGTGCCTCCAAAGATTGTCAGGGAGTTGACGTTGTGGTTTAGCCTTCCCCCTGAGTTTATTTGCAGAGTTGAGCTTGAGCCGATTGTAACCGGGTAGGATTCCGTAAGAATACCGCCGTTGCTGATTTCCACCTTGCTGTTTGTTCCTGACACAGTCCAGCCTGAACTGGTGGTTGTCATGGTATGGCCTGACTGGATGATGAATGCCTGATTGTTAGCTGTAAAGCTGGCAGGAGTGGAGCCTCCTCCGGAGGGATTTGAGTTCCAGTTTGACAGTAGGGAAGGGTTTCCCGATGTCCGGGAATAATATGGTATAGCCCAGGAAATCATCACGAGTCCGTTTGCACCGGATCCTCCATATCTGTCCGTACTACTATTGGTACAGGCACCGCTCCCGCCTCCCCCATAGGCATTTCCATTGTTGCCGTTATTGCTGTTTCTTACTCCGGCTCCTCCATCACCGCCGTTTTCATCTGTCCCGGCACCAGCTGTGCTACCTGAGGCCGGACCTCCATTGCCGTTACTGCCTGCTGCTCCTCCACCACCACCTGAAAATATGTATCCACCATTGGCGCCATTGCCTCCCTGATAGACAACATCTCCTGTAGATCCGGCAATTGATCCGCCTGCCCCTCCTGCACTTGAGTTATTAGTGCCACCTTCACCACCTTCAGCCACAACCTTGTTGTTATTGAATGAGGAGTTACCTCCTCTGCTGTTCGCGGCCCCACCTGTACCTACCACAACGCTGTACGTGCTCCCGGGGGTTACGGCTACTTTGCCGCGGGCATAGGCTCCGCCGCCACCCCCGCCTCCGCATAGTTTGTTGCTGGTAATGGTGCTGCCTCCCCCGCCGGCTCCCCATGCTTCCACAACAATTGAAGTTACACCGGCAGGTACCGTAAATGTTCCGCTTGAATTGAAAATCTGGGTCTGGGCAAAGGAATCCTGAACAGCAGAGATCAAAGCCGCTGCTACAAAAATTGATTTAATGATCAGGCACGGCTTTTTCATTCTGTAAGCAATAAAAACCCGGTAATGAGTTACCGGGATAATTCTTCTATCTTTGAATAGCCAGTTCAGCCTCTGCCAGCCTGGCCGGTTTGACATCCGATGACGCTGAGTATATTACACGCAGTGTTCCTTTTGAATAATCCACGCCATGCTGATTATCCAGGTCCATCTGAAACTTTCTGATACTGTTAGGGGTATAAACCGCTACCCCGTTGGCTATTCCGACACTTGTAACTGTGCCCTTGTCCGAAATATGATCAACTGAAATATCGCCGTAAACCGACATGTTGCCTGTCCTGTTAAAGACAAAGCTCAGTCTTGGCTGGTTATTATTTCCCATTGTAAGGGCAAGGTCGGAAAGTGTTACGCTGGCTGAAGTTTCACCATTACGTATTATCACGGGAATGGTAATCCCGAAAATAGGAGTGAGTCTGACTGAGAAGGTTGAAGTGTCGGCCAGTGTTTCCGGTTCTCCCAGCGCCTGTTTTTTTGGTACAGCCCTAAAGTAGAAATGTGACCTGTATTCCCCGGTCTGAAGTTCGCTTGTTCTGTACAGCTGAACCTTAACAACCTGGGCTTCATTTGGTCCCAGGGTTACGCTTCTCGGGAAAAAACGGACAAACCGGTCGGCGAACATCTGGCCAGGGTCAGGTTCAGTTATGGTCTCAAAACCTCCATTTTCAAGCATTCTGATCTGTACCAGTGAAATAGCATAGCTTGCAGAGTCATTGCCCGTGTTTGCAAGGTTAATATCGACAGTTCTTTTGTTTCCCTCAAAAACAATTCGCCGGGGTGTGATCATCAGGTCGCCCTGGGCTGAAGCAGGATATGCATATATTAAAGCAAGAGCTGCCGTGATGAATATTACAGCAGACTTCCACCCATGGAATAATCCGGATGGATCAGTGGTTTTTTTTCTGTATCTGTTCATGGGGCGGTCATATTAGTGATCTTGTCAGTTGAAGTCGAATGTTATTATATAGGTACCTGTATAAACCCCCGCGGGATTATCGTGGATGGTTCCGACCTTGAGAGTTGCGCCTACATTAACCATCTGGATTCCGTTCTGCAGTCGTCCGTTCCCGGGTCCGGGCAATGGCCATGAATTCCATTCTTCAATCAGCATCGATTTCTCGCTTGAGGTATGTCTGAGTAAGACCGGATCGGTTGGAAGGCTTATGGAATAAGAAGCATCTTCATCGCCAGTTACGGCAAAGCTCGCGGCATTATGGCTTCCCACTCCGATTACAATGCTTCCCTGCACCGAAACCGTGCCCTGGGGGCTCAGGACAATCCTGCCTCCCTGGGGACCCGGCGAAAACCTTCCGAAGTTCATCCTGGTAATCTCATTGGCCGAGAAAACCGGAATTATTTCAGCATACACATGCCCGGTAGCACCTATCGGCAGCGTTCCCTGAGCATGTGTATGGCTGAGATTAAATAAAACAAGGAATCCCAGGCTTAAGAATTTAAGCTTTGCTGTCACAATCCAGTCCGGTAGAATGAATTATTCGACCCTTAGTTATAATTCACCGATACTGAAAACGTGCCGGTATAAGTGCCTGAAGGCTGGTTAGCTCCCACGTTCAGCGTAGCCCCGATCCTGAGTACTGTCGCAGCTCCGGTAAGGGTTACGGGATTAGCATCATCCGGATCGCTCACGAAATTATCTACAACCATGTTGTCGGATGCCGCATTGGTAATGGTCGTTGAGGCCGGAAGAGTAATGGTGACGGTTCTGCCCGATTCACCTTCAACATTGAAAGTTGCAGCCGAGTGTAGGGGAGCAAGTGATGAAAGGGTAACACCTCCAAGGGAGGATCTGTTGCCGTTTGTTGCTATTGAAACCGTACCTGACGTTGCACTTCTCATTATGGTTCCGAAATGAAGGCCTGTGGTGTTGGTAATAGAAAGCGGAGCAATAATCACAGCTGCAGCATTTGAAGTGGCTGTAGCTGTCTGAGCCTGTACCGTACCTGCAAATGAGAACATTACAACTGCAATTGCCAGGAATTTAATGATCTGTTTCATTTTCTTGTTAGGTTAGTTAAAAAATTAATTAAACTTACTTATTATCAAATTGTAACACCGGCTGGGTTTAAAGCTGTAGGTATAGCATAAAACCGCAACCGGAATAAGGTTATATTCAGAATCTAAAAATAGTAAGCGTGCCATTTCCCAAAAACCGCATCGATGCAATTATTTAACATGCGGGTGAAGATATTAACGAAAAAAGCCCCGTGATATTGTATAACGGGGCTTTAGGACAATTGTTTTTATTCTCAGAGATTGAATGTATAGCAATACTTGAGCATGACAGCCCTGGAGTTGTAAACCGGAAGGACAGGCATCTCCCTGTACAGATCGGTATTCCGGTCTTCATTGAATACCAGGAAAAGATCATTTCCTTCCCTTGGATTGTACCTGATTCTCAGATTCGTTATAACAATGTTATAATCAGTGTTATACTGAACAAATGCATTCACTGAGAGTTTGGTATCGAACATGTACAGGGCCTTTATTCCTATAATATGATTTGTCATTGAAAGATCTCTTTTCTTTACAAGCACGCGGTCGAAGTTGTAGGTTCCGCCCAGTTCGAAATGCCTGGAGATGTTCCATGTGGGCTGAAAGCGCATAGAAAGCCTGTTTCCGTCGTAGTACTGACCTGCCTCTGTCAGGAAAAGCAGGTAGAAGGGCTTTGACATCGGTGTTGAGAGGTTGCCTCTGAAGCTGAAAGCTTCATACAGTCCGGGGCTGATGTAAAGCCTGCCGGCACTGATTTCGAGAGAGTCCCTGAGCCTGTCTTCATTGTAAACAAGTTCCAGGTTCGCTATCCACTGGCTTTTTGTCTGGAACTTCCAGCCGGTAAAGTTGGTCAGGTTCATGAAAGTGCCGTCGTCGATATAGGTTCTGTACATGACCCGTGTCTCAGGTCCATGCGAATATATCCACGATTTTTCAGGGGATATCCATCCGTAGCTCAGTCCACCCCTGAGGTTAGTGTAATCGTTCATCATCTCAAAACCTATTCCGGGGTTGAAATGGGTTCCCGACTGCGTATAACTCATGTTGTATGCAAGTCCTCTTCGTGATCTTCTTTCCCATGTGGCCATCAGCAGGGAGGGTTCCTTCAGGGAATTGTTTTCCACATCATTTTCGAAAGTCTGTGACCATCTGAATTCAAAGTAATCGTTTCCGAATACCTTGAATATACCGTCAAGTCCGTATGCAAGGTTGTATGAACCGTCGGTTCCCAGCCGGCTTGTGGTCATTGCTCCCACGTATGTGTTTTCATTCAGTATCTGGCGTCGGAAACGCACGACTCCGAAATTTTCCGAGGGGACCATTGTAACTGATGATCCGTCGGATGTTTTCATGCAAAGGGGAGCCGTCTGCATGTCGAGCAAACCCACATCCCATTTATTCATCCTGCCGGTTATCCTGGCGCCGCCGTAAATCCTTACTGTCTGGGCTTCCTCATCGTCCCGTGAGTCATCATAATCATTGAGCAGGCCGATTCTTCTGCTGTAAAACAGGTTGCTGTTGCCGCCCATCGAGAAATCGAAAACACTTGCACGTTCAAGGAAGAAAGTCCTTTTCTCGGGGAAATACATTGAGAATCTGCTAAGGTTTATCTGCTGGTCGTCGACCTCCACCTGAGCGAAATCGGTATTCACGGTAACATCCATTACTAGTGTCTTCGTAATGCCGTATTTTATGTCCAGACCGGCTTCCAGGCCGGGCTTGCCTGATTTCAGGTAAGCGCTTTGATCGTCGTTAAGATTGTGGGTACTTTCAAATCCTGTCAGCGCGTAAGGGGCAACATACAGTGGTTTGTCGGGAGTGATGTCATGAAATACAATCTCCTGTGCCTGGGAAGGTTTCAAAACAGATATTTCGCCCCAGTTTGGCGGTATTGCCGGAAACACATCAACCTCGTTCTTTGCCGGGATCCACCTTTCGATGGTAAGTCCCATTTTCACCTCCCCGTTGATCTCCTGGAAACGGAGGCTTGACAAGGGAATCCTGATTTCTGCCGACCAGCCCTTCGAATCCTTTTTAGTCACTACATCCCAGAAGGTGTTCCAGCTCGGGTTCATGGCTTCCTGGTCGGGGCGCGGGGGAACGGCATCTTTCTGTATGCCTGCATCAAATCTCAGGCCGTCGGGCGTGGTGAAAAACATCAGGGAGTTTTCCTTGTCATTGTAGGTGTCGAGGAAGATGCCGAGCCTGTCGGATCCTTTACCCAGATAATCCCGTTTGAAGCTCACCGACCGCATCATCGACGGATCATCGTAATACAGCCATGCACCTATATAAAGGAATTTGTTATCATAAACTATCCTGATATCGGATTTTTCCGTGGGTTCCTTTCCGAAGACAGGCGAATGCATTGTCATCTGCAAGGGAGGGGCATCCTTCCATAAATCCTCGTCGGGAACTCCGTTGAAATCAAGCTGAGAGGAAATACGCTTAATTATGACCGGGGTTTTTCTGCTGTCCGGCCGGCTGTTTTGTCCCGTTGCCGGGCACAGGTACAGAACCAGCGAAACAAAAGCAAAAAAAAGCCTGTGTTTCATGATCAGGTGGTTAGGGCAGACAAAAATAAACTTTTGTCACAGACCGGGAAGGGTTCAAAAACCTAATAATTGTTAAAAAGCAGGGATGTCAATATTCCAGTATCTGACCGTCGGCAAGCAACTGTTTGCTTAACTCCTCATATGTAATGTCATGAATGCTTTTCCCGCTCCTTATTGCCAGTGATGCCATTGTTGCAGCGCTTTGTCCGAGTATCATAAAAACCGGTTCCATCCTGATGGATCCGAAGGCAATGTGTGAACACGAAATGCAGACAGGCACCAGAAGGTTGCTGCACTGCTCTTCAAAGGGCATCAGGGATCCCATGCTTATATGGTATGGTCTTGGAGCCCGAACTCCTATGTCACCTTCATTCTGGACATAACCTTCAGGTGTTACGTATCTCTGTACATTGTGGGAATCCATTGTATATGAACCCATGCCTACGGGTTCCGGGACAGGCCTCAGGCAAAGGACATCATTTTCAGTCATTACATATTTACCAATCATCCTTCTTGCCTCCCTGACATAGATATTGTAGGGCCAGTATCCGTTATCGGTGAATTCGTCGCGTGAAAAGCCCCATGTGTTCATCGTGTCCCTTACCCATTGGGGAAGGCGTTTGTCGGTGCAGGTGAAATACAGCAGTCCCTTCTGGTAATTGATATGCTCCGCGAGTATCTCTTTTCTTTTTTCGTATGAGGCTTCGGGATATTCCCAGCTCATACCTATGTTATCGTAGCTGAACGGTCCATGGTTGTTGACATCGGTCTTGTGGTTCGGTATTGCATCATATTTTGCAAAGAACTCATCCCACCTTGATTCTGCCAGCCTGACAAGCAGCTCATACTGGGTGCTGTCGTATGCTTCGGGCTTTGTTATCGGCACTTTGTTTTCAGGATGCTGAGTCAGGCAGAGCCTGTAGCAGTAAGCCTGTACCTTATTGTCGCCGGTTCCGTTTTCACCGGGAGTTTCGTCTGATATACGGGGAAGGAGTCCGCTGGAAGGATCCCCGGGGATCTTGTAGGGGTCGATCTTATCCTTGAAATAGTGCCCGTGGTGAAAGACACCTTTCTGAACTCCGTTCCAGCTTTCACCGTAAAGGCTGTTGTCTTCCCTGCCCACAGTGTAGTTTACTCCCGCGGAGGCCATCAGGTCGCCTTCATAGCTTGCATCAATGAAAACCTTCCCCCTGAATGTAAGTCCGCTGAGCGTCCGGATGGATGTAATCTTTCCGTTTTTCTTGCTGACGCCAGTTTCCCTGTCGAGCCACTCATCACGGTAAACGGGTATGTTGTTGCTTTTTATCAGGGTTTCGAATGATTCTTCCGCCACATGGGGCTCGAAGATCCACATGGTACGCTTTTCACCGTCGATGGCAGGATTGCCCTGGCCGCGGTTTCCGTATTCCGACCGTTTCTGCCAGTTCCATGATTCGGGCTTGTCGTAATGCCGGTAGATCAGCTGGTAGAATTCCCTGGCAAGTCCTCCTATAACTTCCTTGTTTCCGGTATCGGTAAAACCAAGTCCTGATGAGCTCATTCCCCCCAGATGGATGTCGGGAGACACAATAATCACTTCAAGTCCCATCCTGTGTGCCTGAACCGCCGCGGTGACCGCGGCTGAAGTTCCCCCGTATACTATCAGGTCGGCTTCGAAGACCTGATTTCCCCTGTTGCGATTGCAGTTAAAACCCGGCAATGCCAGGATAACAGAGATAAGCAATAATAGTGTTTTCTTCATGCTGTGAGTTTAGAATTCTATCCTGTTGGTACCCGGTCTCAGTTGCAGGATTCCGTTCTTTGGCCTGACCCTGGATGAGTTAAGTACAACCGTTTGATTTTGAGAAGTGTCAACCACGAAATCACAGTCCATATTCGCCGGAATTGTAATGATGAACAAACCGGATTCCTTATCCTTTCTGAATTCGGCAACAATATTGCCCCGTATAGTTGGGACGCTGATATGACTGTATGACAGCCGGCTTAACTGTGGCCTTATAGTGGCTTTGGAATAACCGGGAAGGGCGGGGCTGATACCCCAGAGGAAACCCGGAATGATATTCGCCGGAGCGGCTCCCCAGGCGTGGTTCCAGTCTGAGTTGGGCTTGTATTTCATATCCCAGGCTTCCATGGTCATGGTGGAACCCGATTTTATCATGTTCCACCAGCTCCTGTCGTGAGTGGCTGTAAGCAGACTGAGAGCATAATCGGCTTCGCCTGCCCTGAAAAGGCCTTCAAGCAGGAACTGAGCTCCGTAAACACTGCAGGCCATTCCGCGCGATTTGATATAAGCGATGACGGAAGAAAGATGTTCCGGCGGCACAAGGTCAAAGGCAAGGGCCATCATGTTTGCATGAAGAGATGAGTGCTCCGAGAATTCACCGTCGAGATAGACTCCCCTCTTTTTGTCAAACAGCTTTTCGTTGATGACTTTTTTTACCTTGACGGCGTTGCCTGCATAGATTGCCGAATCGACGGGATTGCCAAGGTGTCCCGCTAATTCCGACATAAGCACAAGGTTTCTGTAATAAAATGCATTTACAACGGTGTTGATCTCCCTCAAGTCGTAGCCGTCCCTTTCCCCTTCGGCTGTTGCAAGTTTCCATCCCGTGTCCTTCTGCGCAGGGGGCCAGTCAACAATATCCCTTATTCTCTCCTTCACGTTTGAAAAGCCCAGACTTGCCATTATTTCATCGTTTACGGCCGATGAGCTTATCAGTCCGTCGGGTCGAGCCAGCGCGGCAAGTGTCTTGTACTGCAGTTCCCTGTAATACCTTGCCATTGATTCGGAATTGCCGGTGTGCATGAAATCGTTGTGAAACATAAGAACCGTCTGCAGGATCCATTCAGTCGGCCAGGTGGGGTGATGGATGAAATATTCATTTGTTCGCCTTCCCATCGAATATTCCCTGTCGGTGTAATAGTGCCCGAGCTGGTTGATGTAGGCATCGGCCTCATAGGGAATGCGCTCGCGGTCGCCGTCGATATAGATGCCCGTGAATGAAGTTGCCTTGATAGTGTATTTTGAGATGTCCCAAATCCTGTTCAGTATAGTTTCGGAGCTGATAAAGGAGCTGCTGCTGTCGTCGAAATAATGCCAGAGAGCTTTCTGGATTATTTTATCTGGTTCATTTTCAAGCTTCTCTATTTCACAATACCTGAAAGGGCTGACCACTCCGAAGGAATCCGGCAGATGAATTGCTGCAGGTCCGGTATTTCTTTCATCGGGCGCTATCTCTGCAACATATCTTGTTTTGCCCGGTTCAACCGGCAAGGCAACACTGTAATAGCGTATTGTGCCTTCAGGCCGGCGGTCGATGCGGTTTTTCGCGCTGAGCTTTTCCCCAAGATGAATAAGCAGTGTATCTTTCCTGACAGGGTTCAATTCGAGTACCAGTTTCCCGAAGGCAGCTTTCCCGAAGTCAACAAACCATGAATCATTTCCGGTTCTGGTAACCGTCTCCGGCCTGATCTCCGTTTCGACCAGGCTGTTTGCCGTGGTACAGTAGTCGTCGAATGTTCCTGTCCTGAACGATTGAACAGCCGACCACGGGGAAGGATTCGACCGCTTGTCCCATATCCTTACCTTCCAGTGGCATAATGAATTGGCAGGAAGAGCCGCGCCTGAATATTCAACTTCGGTCGATTGTGAGCCCGCGGTTTTCAATCCGTTCCAGAGGTCTCCGATATTTCTCTCCAGCAGTTCTTCCGAAGAGCTGACAAGTATCTGGTAAGCTGTCTGTTTTCCCGCAACATCAGGGACTATCCAGCTAAACTCGGGTTTGGGATCGCGAATCAAAACATTTTGAGTCTCCCTGATAAACTCGACCATGAGTCCTGTCGGAGATGAGCCTGAAGGTTTCCGGGGTCCTGGGAGGCAAATGGAAAAAAGAATCAGGAGGATGAAGGTCTTCATTAAAAATCCGGTTTCGTATCAGATCAAAGGTAACATCCTAAGCCGGGTTTTCAAAATCCTTGCTGCCGGAAACATATGCGCCGGGTTCCTTCAGTTCAAAGACTTGTTAACAGGTGGCAGTTGAGACCATTACAGCCCCGGTTCAAATTATTAATATATTTTCATAAGTTAATATAAGTGGGATTTAATAAATGATTATCTTTCAATCCTGAAAACATGTACCCGTGAGACCCACATGTATCAAATACACAAGCAGGTATGTTGATAATCTTTCAGTCATATGGGTTCCCCTGCCTGAGCGGGACAGGCATGATACAATAAATATTAAAAACACATTGTGATGAAAGCAAGGAAAAGCCTTCCGGTTGTTGCCCTTCTCGCGGGTTCATTGTTCTTAGTTGTCGTGCTCCTGACCGCATTCAGCCGTCTTGCTCCCCAGGAAAACCTGAAAAGCAAATACGCCTACAAGGACTTTGAATCAGCCAAGAAGTGCCGTTCCTGTCACCCTGGCATATATGAGCAATGGTCGCAGTCGCTTATGTCGCAGGCTTACACCCATCACTGGGATGAAATTGAGTATTTCGATTTGGCGGTAAAGCATTCTGAATCAAATCCCGGCATTAAGGATGCTGTTGATGGCTGCAACGGGTGTCATACACCACTTGGCTGGATGAGTGAGAAGAAATTCCCGCCTCCGCGTCCTTCAGAAAAGACCATGGCAAATGAATCGGTTTCATGTGAAGTGTGCCATCTGGTTCAATCGGCCCAGACAGAACCTGCATATAACTTCAGCTACCTGATAAAACCGGGAATGACAAAATATGCAGTGAGGAAGCCCGCTGTTGAATCGCCCGCGCACAAAATCGTCGCCAATGATTTCTATACAACGACAGAGTTCTGCGGCAACTGTCATAACGAAATGAGTCCTTTCGGGATATGGGTTAAAAGCACTCAGCTGGAGTGGAAGGAAGGCCCTTATGCAAAGGAAGGAGTCAGGTGTCATGACTGTCATATGCCCAGGGGAGGACCTTATCTGAATGCCCTGATGACCAAACCTTATGACGATGCAAGGCTTCATCTTTTCCACGGAGGTCACGATCCGGGAAAAGTAAGGGGGACCATTGAACTTAGAATAGAGCCGGATATCCGGGATGCCGAACCGGGTGAGACAATAGTTTTTACAGTGGCTCTGTTTAACCAGAAAACCGGGCATAAATTCCCGACCGGATCGGTTGAGGATCGCATTTTGTGGCTTAATGTTGAGGCGACCGATGCAAAGGGAAAGGTTTACCATCTGAATGTCGACAAAAAGGGATTTGAGGGCGAGGAATACACCATTTCAGGCGACTATCTGGCATACCAGGATATGGGGGTGCCTCTCGGGCTGCCTGATTTCGTGGGTATTCAGCGCGACGGGATACCTGCAGGGAACAGGATATTCAGGATGCCCTATTTCGATCCGGAGGGAAGGATGACCATGATGCAGTGGAATACTGCAAAACTGGGAGTTGATTACCGGCTCGGTCCAAGGGAGACCAAAGTTGAACGCTTCACTTTCAAAATACCCTATGATGCGGCTCCCGGTGAAATGACGGTTAAAGCCACATTAAACTACCAGCTTTTGGTAAAACCGGTTGCCGATTTTCTCAAGGTGCCGGAGGATGAATCAGAGATCAAGCTGGTAAATGAGCATTTTACAACAGTTGAAATATATCCTTAAAGATAGAATCCTATAAATAGTATTCAAACTCATTTTCATTATTGCCATGAAGAACTCAGGATATTTTAAGTTTCTGTTGCTGACAGTCGTCTTCGGCTGTTTGCTGCAGGCTCCGTCAGCTGACGGGATTCCCGCCTTTGCAAGGAAATACCAGATAAGCTGCCAGGTATGTCATTCTCCTGCAATGCCCCGGCTGAAGCCCTTCGGCGATGAGTTTGCCGGGAACGGTTTCAGGATGACAGAATATGAATCGCCCCGTCATTTCATTCAGGCAGGCGACGATAAGCTGTCCCTTTTCAGGGAACTTCCCGTGGCTGTCAGGATGGACGGACATGCCACATACAATTTCGATAACAGGGGAAGCGCTGATATGGCAGCTCCCTTCGTACTGAAGTTATTGTCAGGCGGCGAATTATCGGATAATCTCTCGTATTACTTCTACTTTATGTTCAGTGAAAGGGGTAAGATAGCAGGGATCGAGGATGCTTTCCTGGTATACTCTGATTTTCTTGGTACCGGCATTAACATTACAATGGGGCAGTTTGCAGTTTCGGACCCGCTTTTCAAGAGCGAACTGAGATACACATTGGAATCATACAGGATATACGGGTCAAAGCCGGGAACTTCAAACGCGGATTTGAAATATGACAAGGGAGTGGTGTTTGACAAGGGATTCAGCACCGGAACCACCATAGTCGGACAGATAGTCAACGGGAATGGCATCGGCGCGGCAGACGACGGCTACCTTTTTGACAAGGACAAGTACAAGAATTTCATGTTGAGGGTGAATCAGGATGTGGGTCAGTTCATTACGGTCGGGTTTTTCGGTTATACCGGCCGGGAGGTGGTTCATGATGCAATTTATTCGGACGTGAGCGATATCATTATGTTCGGACCCGACATCACTTTAGACTTCAATGAACGAATTATGCTTAACGTTCAGTTTGTCAAGAGGACCGATTCAAGGGTTTTTGTACCCGGCTTTCCATCGGGTATGAGGGAGGATGTTGAAACACTTGGGGCCTTCGCAGAATTAATCTATTCTCCAAAGGGGGATATGAGCAAATGGTACCTGACAGGCCTTATCAACTGGGTAGAATCGGATTATGATCCGCTCGACTATGCATCGGCGACGCTGCATGCCGGTTATCTTTTGAGGCGAAATACCAGGGTTGTCGGTGAGTTCACTCAGCAGTTCAGGGGACCTGACTATGGCAAGCTGAACCTGGGGATAATCACCGCTTTCTGAGATATTTCTTCAGTTTGCAATTCTTCAGCTGTTTGAGTCCTTCTGCTACAGCTGTTGCATTAATAATTGCCCCTGCCTCATTCGTGTGAGTATGGTCTGTCAGGAAAAGTTTTGATGAAACCTCTTCCTGCCCCAGGGCTTCATATTTCAACGCGATTATCTCATTCAGGTCGATGAAATATGCTCCCGCGGCTTCAGCGGTTTCTCCGGCCCACAGCCCGTAATCGGCCGATGCCCTTGCAAGCCTGCCGTTTTCCCATATATTCCGGGGCACCGGTGAGCAAACAACAGGGATAGCTCCCCGTTCCTTTGAATCGTTTATATATTTTCGTAAATACCAGCCGTAGGTATGGACAATCTCATGTTGTTTCGTGAGCATATTATCAATCTCCCGCGTATCCTCACCTGTACCCTTTAGTGTTCCTCTGGCCCGGCTGTCGTCGTTCACAGGACTGCTGTCATTATGCCCGAACTGGATTATCACATAGTCACCGGGTTTAACAGTGGATAAAACATTGTCCCACAGGCCCTGCGTAATAAATGTCCTGCTGCTTCTTCCGCCCAGGGCATGGTTTCTGACCGCTACCTTTGATGTGTCGAGCATGGTGTGTAGAAATGCTCCCCAGCCCCATAAACCGCCTTCTCCCAGTCCGCTTCCGTTCTTTACGGTTGAATCGCCGACAAGGTGGATCACCGGTTTGTTCTTTTTTTCCGGTATTCCGGCAGCAGTAATAAAAAGCAATGCAAGTGACATGATCAGATAGCAGTGCATGATGTTTGAAACAAGTTGTTAGTGGAGTAAAGATATGTAAAAAACAGAAACCCCCTTCTTTGGTGAAGGGGGCTCTGTTGTCATGAGTCTGCTTTATTTTCTTCTTGAGGAAGTGCTTTCAGTTTTGTTGTCGTTGCTTGCCTTTGAGTTGCTGCCGCTTCTCTGTCTGACCACGGGTTCCTTTGAGGATGAGCTTTCGGAGCTTCTGCGCGATCTGGCTGCAGGTGCTGAGGTTTCCGGTCTGCTTGTTCTGGCCGGTTCAGCCTTTGTTTCTGCCTGTGAGGAGGCAGCCGGTTTCGTGACTGAAGTCCCGCCTGATCTCCTGCTGCTGGTCTGAGCTTCAGAAGAGCCGGAGTTGCTGCGCTGATTAACCGTGGTAGCCGGTCTTCTTTCACTGCTTGTGGCGCTGCCTGAACCTGTGTCTGTCCTGGTCCTCTGGGTAGTGCCTGCAGCCGGCCGGGTTTCGGTCGATGACCTGCGGGCATTACCGGAAGCCTGGCCTGGCTGGGTCGAGCTTCTGCCTGTTCCGGCAGCCGTGCTTTCTCCGCATCTGGAGGCGCTGCTTGCTGCTCCGGTATTCCGGTCCGGTCTGGTTGCACCGGAGGTGCTTCTCCTGCTGAGCGTGTTTGCTGTCTGGCTCATGCTTGACGCCCTTTCAGGGTGAACTTTTGCATACAGGGCTTCTCCATCCCTTCTTGACTCGGGGCGCGAGTAGGTGGTCTTGTAGATGTTATTGTTTATATTGATGGTAACGTTTTTGGAGTATATCCTCTTGTCACGGTAGTAGTAGTCATTCCAGCCGCTCCACCTGGGAGTGTGGTATACCCTGTAGTGAGCGTAGTAATGAGGGTACCAGTGGTAGTGGTAACCGTAGTAGTAGTGGTAGTAGTAAGGTCTCCAGGGGCTCCAGTAGGAGGGGTAGTAGCCCCAGTACCAGGAGGAGCGCCACACCCTGTAGGTGGGGAGGTAGATAAACCTGACCACGGGCCATGCATTCACTGACACATAAGTGGTTCTCACAACCTGTACATTCTGTTTTCTGGGTCTGCCGGTATAGCCCGGGTTAGGGGTTTCGGCATAATAGGGTTCGATTATGTAGTTTTTGCCGTAAAGAGCCTCATCACCTATCAGCTGTATCTGAACCGATCCGTCGCGGAACTTTTCCACTGTGAACACGGCCACATCCTGGCTGTCGTCCCGGTCGAGTATGGCCTGCAGCACAATTGTGTGGACATTTCCGTCGACATAGTCGATCACCCTTATATAATCGATATAGTTGTCGTTGTTGAGATCCAGGTTGTTTATCCTGCTATTCTCATCGTTGAGGCTTCTTTCGAAACCTTCGAGGGTCTCCGACTTCTGAAATAAATCCATTACCGCGTACAGGTTGAAGTTATCCCCCGGGAGGCCCAGGTATTCATCCGGGTATTTCTGCGGAGCCGCTGCTGCTGTCCCGATCGCAACTATCGCCGCGAAAATTGGGGTGATTAAGAACTTTTTCATGACCTTGTTGTTTAAAAGAACTTGTTTCAAACTATCTATGGCAAAACGTGTGCCAATTCTTAAAGAAAGTATTACCCTAGGCGAAACCGGGGCTACCGGATGGGCAGCCTGGAAGGGGCGCCCCGTGCCCTAAGGAAGCGAAATAAAAAAATTGCAGGTTTTAATAAACCTATTCAGCAGAGTTCTTGGAAGGCCTTTCTGAATTCGAGGGGTTTGGCGATATTGTGGAAGATCTCCTTTGTACCACCTGTTCCTATAATGGTAATGATGCCGTAATTGAAGATTCTCGCCATAATCGACTGGTCAACGTTCACGGTTTCGATTTTGGAAAGGTTCATTTCAAAGGTTCTTCTGCCTATGAAACCGGTTTTGATAATAATCCTCCGGTTAGTAATCACGAATTCCGACATTGCCCTCTGGATAAGCGGAGCAAGTGTAAGTGTGAACAGTGATTTAAGGCTAATGAAGATCACCCAGTGATATTTTGTTTCGAATACCACCGATTCATCCCTGATAAGGTGGTTGTTAACGTATCTTCCCATGATTTAAAGGTTTTGGAAACTGTTTATCCTAATGTCTTTTTGATGGTTCAAATGTAGCAAAAATGGAATTCTTTCCCTTGCTGCAGGCGGAAAAGACAGATCTCCCCGAACAGGATAAAATTCTACCCTAACAGCCGGGATGAGTTTTTCAGGATGTTTTTATTGTTGATTTTTATTTTGATGGCGGGTCATTACTTCACGCCAGTTTGTAATGATTATCCCGTTATCGGCAAAAAATTCTTTAACCACCGGATCGGAGAAAAGTTGAGCTTCCCAGACTCTTTGCTGCCATGAACCCGTAATGGTCTTAAGGTTGTCAGTCTCCACTGATGGATGGAATATTATTTCAGTCAGTCCGGGTTTAAGTGAAGCAAC
>ERZ1026805.213-NODE-213-length-44003-cov-6.492013_pt1 | contig 44003 bp, 32 predicted proteins | sample MGYA00520883_ERZ1026805 | MGnify/ENA primary metagenome ERZ1026805 (study PRJEB33270, sample SAMEA104284476) | anaerobic digester metagenome | biome: Anaerobic digester microbiome; feature: mesophilic sludge digester; material: Anaerobic digester biomass | place... | reverse complement strand
TGTCTTTAAAAGGTTAACAAAATTTTTTACATCCGCGTGTTATGATACACCAAATGGAATTGGTTTGATTTCACACGAGGTAAAATTATGTATTTTGGTGGGTACATCCTGTATTTTTTGATCAGCCTGCCTGCATTAATCCTTGGATTTTGGGCGCAGATTAAGGTTCAATCTGCATTTAACAAATATTCCCGGGTGAGGATTTATAGCGGATTATCCGGATCCCAAATTGCCAGGCGTATCCTGGACATGAATAATTTGCAGGATGTGGGGATTGAAGAGGTTGGAGGAATCCTCAGCGACCATTATGATCCGCGATCCAGAATATTACGCTTGAGTACTGCTGTCTACAGATCTCCCAGTATTGCTGCTGCCGGTGTTGCCGCCCATGAAGCTTCACATGCCATTCAACATCGTGAGAATTACCCATTACTTCAATTACGTACAGCCATGGTTCCGACGGTTCAAATCGGATCGTGGCTCGGTCCCATCGTTTTTATTGTAGGGTTGTTCATGTCATCAACCATCGGAACAACCATTGCCTGGGTGGGTTTGATTCTGTTCGCAGCCACGGCTGTTTTTGCCCTGGTAACCCTGCCAGTGGAGTACGATGCCAGCCGACGCGCAAAAGCCTGGCTTTCAACCTCTGGCGTCATGTTTCAGGAAGAAACCCGGGGAGTAAATAGTGTTCTGGATGCCGCTGCGCTCACATACGTTGCCGCAGCCATTCAGGCAATTTCGACCATCTTCTATTATGCATTTCTCCTCCTTGGTCGGAACCGGGAATAGTTTACAAAAAAGCAGGTTCGGGTCACTCCTGCTGATGATTTCGCTGTTGATTTCTTCCTTATCGCCAGCCTCTTCCCCAAAAGATCCCGACTGGCTGGTTGAACAGGTTCGTTTATTGGACCCGGTCGATTCCACTTCCTCATCCCTGGATATTATTGCCGCATACGCCCGATTAACCGAATATGATCTTGAAATCCGATTGGATCTCTTACAAGTTCAGGATCCCTGGGCGTTTGATATCCAATTGAAAATCGATATGGATTCGGGGGGATTATCAGACCTGACAAATGACGATGCCAGTGATATGGATTGGGATTGGTTGATATCCGCTCCGGCTGAACTACCCCCTGCAATGATTAATATTTACAATCAGGAACTATCATCATTTATACCGCGTATCCTGCGGGATGAAAAAATGGATGCGGTAACGATTCAGTTGAATCGAAAGGCGTTGGGAAGTAATATATCAAAAGCAAGGTTTCAAGCATGGCTATACGAATCCGGTTCCTCAATATCAGTAGACCATACCGGGATATTTTCATTAAATCAATCCATTTCATCACCTGCACCTTTACTTCTGGCATTTTGGGATTCACTCCCGGCTGTTACCGCACAACAAGTATTGCGCCGCTGGGATGGCGCTCATGCCGGTCCTTACGGGCAGCGGCATGGATTAAAACATTTGCTCCAGGCTTCGGATCAATACTATATCCCTATCGCTCTCATGGATTTGAAAATACCGGAATCCCTGGCTGGCTTGGAATTGGTTGGCGGTTTGGACATGGTAATCTCCCTGGAAAGAAAAGGCATTCTCATACTTCCGGATGCCACAACCGGTGATACCTTCCAACCCGGAATCGCCCAAAATTATGGACTACTCCCCAGCCCATTCATCCATGGTTTGGATCTTTCGCCTGGTGACAGCCATACACAAATTTTTTCCGTACTTCCTTCGAAAGATCATATCCTCGAATTCAATTCCAGAAGATGGATACCTTTACCGGACGAAAACCTCGTTAAGGATGATGTGTGTCGGAATGGGCTGACAACCTCCTTTATCCAATCATTGCTTGAAATTGCCCTTTCGGACGATCCGACCGATCTGACGACTCTGGGCGGCAGTCTTCCAACCAGCCCGCTTGCCGATCACTCGATTGCCAATGAAGTATTTTCATATATACACAATCATCCATGGATCAGGGTGCTGGATTCAGAATCATTACAGACATTTCCTGTAGTTACGGTGAATGAAATTCCAGTTAGAAAAATCATTAATAATGACTATACGCAATTATCGGATCAGATTCTATCTTCTCTGGCTTCTTTGCCAGACTCCGCCATCACCCGTCATGCCTGGATGGCATTTAGTAAATTAAGCAGACCCACCTCAGACAACCGATTAATGGAACTCCGATCTGGCTATCTGGGGCAAATTGGTTACCTGACCACTGCAAGTGAATGGGCTGTCAATCCACAATCAATCCAGGATTGCAGCCGCGACCTGGATTGGGATGGACAACCCGAGTGCATTCTCGCCTCCGAAACCATCTTTTCCATTCTTGATCCCTACGGTGGACAGTTATCCCTCTTGATCAATCGGAATAAAAACAACGTTTCTCTTATCATCGAACCATCCTCCCTGCTTGCAATTGGAACCAATGATTCGACATCCTGGGTGGTCCGGAATGGCAGACTGACCGATCCGGATGTGATAACCGGGGTTTTTTCAGATGGAGAGGAGTCCATTTACCAGATCTTGATTGGGGCGAATCAAATCACCTTCACAAGCCCTGATGGATCCACTTCCAAAAAGTATCAACTGGTGCCGGCAGGAATTCATATCGATATTCAATCTACACATCCCATAAGGACACAAATTCCCCTCGTGGTGGCACCCGAAGTGATGTTCAGCCCGGGATGGGTTAAGCATTACCTTCTGACCGGTAATCCATCCAATGAATCCTGGAGTTGGGGATTATTCCCTTCCCCCCGGGTCAGCGTGAAAACTAAGCCTGCTTGTTCAGTTTCAATGGTAAATTCCATTATCAATAGTGAATCCCTCCGTAAACCGGAAGATCCCAACGCGGAACGTGAACCCGGCTGGTTGATTCCCATTCCCCTCTTCCTATATAAAATTGAATCAGACAATTCACTCTCTGTGGATATTATTATTAAATAAGATCAAAATGCCCAAACTAATGTCATGATTGCTGCAACTGCGGTAATCAAAAACGAAACAACCAATCCAGTGGGCATAACTTTGGTCTCTTCACCAATTCGATCAATACTTGCAGCTGCATTTTGTAATTTGGATGGCGAAATAACCGATGCCAGCCCGCCCCCAATTCCACTGGCTGCAGCCAATAATATTCCCGCTGCGCCTATCTGCTCGCCCACTGAAAGATGAGTCTTCGTCAACATGGCGATGGAAGAGGCTTCAGAACCGCTGATAAATCCACCCAGTAACCCAAGATATGGGGAAACCAATGGGTAGAAACGATCCAACCCGGCTACGGCTGCAGATGACAGAATATTCACCATGTTCAATTCCGGTGAAATTAATTGCCAATCGATGGATTTACCGGAATGATTAATCACATAAGCCATAGCAAAGTAAATGGCTGCAGCCAGCATTGGACGTGGCGCCCGTTTCATCCATTTTGAAAGGGTATTCTGTAATTGACTTTGATTTACCTTTAAAAACGGGAATGATAAAAAAGCGCTGATCATTATCCAAAAATATGCCTGCCAGAACATCCTGATTTTTTCTGGTGATCCGGGAATGATTTCAAGCGGCATCGACAATTTGTTGAAAACAAGATCATGAAAAACGAATCCGGGAAGGTTAACCAAAACCGAAAAGAAGGTCAGGATGATCCACGGAGAAATTGCCGCCAGGAGTGGCATTTTTTTCTCCGCAGTATGATTCTGTTCCAATAGAGAACCTTGATCCATCACTGCTTTGCCGGTTATTTTTAAGTATGCCAGCAAGATCACAATGACTCCCAAACCACCCGCAACCCCAGTCAGGGTGACCAATCCAATGGCATTCATCCCCAGGGCGATAATTCCCTGGGTTATTGAAATTACCAGAATGGGAACCAAACCCATGCGAACCATTTTCCAACGACCAACAATCCATAGAATCCCTGACCCAACACAAAAACTGAGGGCAGGGACACATCTCGCAAAGTATCCACCCAATTCCTCAATTGGCACACCGGTTAAATTGGATAGAACTACTATGGGAGTGCCGAACAAGCCATAAGAACAAAGTGCATCGTATCCAATGGCGGGCAAAATGATTGCCATGAATGGGGAAAAATCCATAGCCAGCAGTATCGGTGGCAGAATGGAGGTGGAAGTGGAGCCCAATGAGCCTAACAAGGTGCCGACACCTATATTGATGATCATAATTTGGACGATCGGATCCCGGGGGGATATCATCTTGATAAACGATACCACCCTCGCTACTGCGCCTGTTTCTCCCATCAGTGTGATTTGGAAAATAGACGCCGCCACAATCAACGAGACCGGCAGGGATGCCACCAACCCGGACACACTGGACAATAGAGTGATTTCCAATGGCGTTTTAAACCATAGCCAGGCAATTAATATTGTCACAACCCAACCAGCCACACCGGCAACATCCGCTGCGGCTCTCTTGATAGTCAATAAAAGAAATATCAAAATAAAAGGTAACAGCGCAAACAGAAAAGAGAGAGTATACATGGATAGGCTGGTGAAAGATGCATCCTGATACTTGGGATTAGGACTTCAAAAAAATGCACTCCATTCCGGAGTGCATCATATGGATACAAAAACACCCATTTAAACTCTGGTCAAACTTCGGCGCAACACATCGCGCATTCCAAGAGCTTTGGCTGCACCCTGGGCTGTACAGGTTGTTGGGTGATCGACCATATATGCCGGTATCCCCAACGATTTGGTGAGATATTTTTCAATCCCGCGCAGAAGGGAACCTCCACCACAAATTGCGACACCTCTGTCAATAATATCCGATATCAATTCCGGGGGGGTTTTTTCCAATACCCGCCGCACCAAATGTATAAGATCAGCCAGAGGTTCTTCCAATGCCTCAACAATATCATCTGTGGTCAGGTTGACCGGGCGCGGTAATCCAGTCACCCGATCCTGCCCCTGGATTTCCACCGCAAGTGGATTTTCGAGAGGACTGGCAGCCCCGATTTGAATTTTTACCTGCTCCGCAGTTGGTTGACCAATTAACAATCCAAATTTTTTCCGTATGTATGTAATGATGGCTTCATCCAGTGATAATCCGCCCGTTCGAGCAGTTTCCGCAACGATCGTGTCATTCATTGCCAGGACGGCAACCTGGTTTGTACCTCCACCCAGGCAGATGATCATGTTGCCAGTCGGCGTCCCAATTGGTAAATCGACACCCAGTGCAGCTGCGAGCGGTTGTTGGATCAGAAAAACATCCCGGCTGCCTGAGCCCAAACCTGCTTCATGAACTGCCCTGGTTTCCACACTGGTTACTCCATATGGATGAGTAATCATCACCCGGGGTCTGAAGAAAAGCATGGAACCAGTCAATCGTTTTATCAGATATTGCAGCATACGTTCTGTAATTTCATATTCAGCAATGACACCATGCTGCAAAGGGTGAACAACCTCGATCGATTCCGGGACACGCCCCATCATGTCTTTGGCTGCCTGCCCCCACTCAACAATTTTTTGTTCCTGCATTAACAGAGCAACAATCGTTGGCTCTTCCAGGAGAATTTGATTCCCTTCAGCAATGACCGTGTTCATAGTACCAAGATCGATGCCTAGCTCACGAGAAAGTACGGGCATTACCGGACGTTCCTTTCTGATTTATTAATACCGTAAACTAATGGATTAATCCACACGTGGTCTTTTTCCAGTATACCGACGGGCTGCATTTATTCGCATGGTTGAACGCCTTAAGGCAGCCTGTTGAGTTAAGTATAGGTCAGAATCCACAGGCAAACCCTTTGCCAATACCTCTTCTGCCCTGTGTTTTGCAGCTTCCGCTCGTTGTATGTCTATTTCAAACACATTTTCTGCAGCATCAGCCAGAACTGTCACATGATCCGGTTGAACCTCGACCACACCGCCTGCGACCGTGAAGTACTGTTCCTGACCTCCTGAGCGGACAGCCACCACACCGTATTGCAGGACCGACAACAAAGGTGCATGATTGGGCAATACACCCATCACACCCTCAGCTCCGGGTAAAACGACAATGTCGACATCACCCGAGAACACAATTCGATCCTGTGAGACAATATCGCAACGGATTGGCATCAGCTCTCCTTTTTATTATTCCTTCGACAACTTTTCGGATTTTTCGATGGCATCTCCGATCGTACCAACCATGTAAAATGCCTGTTCCGGTAATGCATCATGTTTCCCATCGAGAATTTCTCGGAAACCAGTTACTGTTTCACGCAAGGGAACATATCGTCCCGGTTGACCGGTGAACTGTTCAGCAACATACATGGGTTGTGAGAAGAACTTTTCAATTTTCCGGGCACGGGAGACAATCAGTTTATCATCCTCGCTTAATTCGTCGATGCCGAGGATGGCGATAATATCCTGCAAGTCCTTGTATCGTTGCAATACGCGCTGGACTTCCCTGGCAGTCGTATAATGATCATCACCCACAATTCTTGGATCCAAAATACGGGATGTCGAAGCCAGGGGGTCCACTGCGGGGTAAATCGCTTTTTCTGCAATGGATCGTTCCAGGGCTATTGTCGCATCAAGGTGGGTAAACGTTGCCACCGGGGCAGGATCTGAATAATCATCCGCAGGAACATAAACCGCCTGCATCGACGTGATGGAACCATACCTCGTGGATGTGATTCTCTCCTGCAATTCGCCCATTTCTGTCGCCAGTGTGGGCTGATAACCCACTGCTGATGGCATCCGTCCCAACAAAGCTGATACTTCCGAGCCAGACATGGTAAACCGGAAGATATTGTCAATGAATAAAAGTACATCGCGTCCCTGGTCGCGGAAATATTCAGCCATTGCCAGTGCAGAAAGGGCAATCCTCAGCCTCACTCCAGACGGCTCATTCATTTGCCCAAAGACCATCACAGTATCCTTCATGACACCCGATTCCAGCATCTCCCGATATAATTGTGTGCCTTCACGGGTCCTTTCACCCACACCGGCAAAAACTGAGTTTCCTTGATGCACAGTGGCAATGGAACGAATCAATTCCTGGATAATGACAGTTTTTCCGACACCAGCACCGCCAAAAATGCCAGTTTTTCCTCCCTTTGTGAAGGGAGCGATCAGGTCAATGACTTTCAATCCGGTTTCAAACACTTCCACCCGGGTGGATTGTTCAGCAAACGATGGGGCTGGTCTATGAATTGGATAATACTCATTGGCGCTGACCGGTCCTTTTCCATCCACAGGTTTACCGAGCACATTAAATACTCTTCCCAGAGTCACAGGTCCAACCGGAACGCGGATGGGAGCAAAGGTTCGCTGGACAGGTAAACCCCGCATTAATCCATCCGTACTGTCCATGGCTACACATCGCACATTTTGATCTCCAAGATGTCGTTCCACTTCCAAAACCAGCGATTCTCCCTCCGGGCTCATCACTTCGATCGCTTCATAAATCTCCGGCAGATCTCCTTCAGAAAAACTTACATCAACCACGCTTCCTAGAACTTGTGCAATATGTCCTGTTGGTTGTGCCATCACTTGCCCTCCAATATTATCCATGGAATATTATTTAGAATCATTGTTAAACAGTCTGTGCTTCTGCTCCGCCAACGATATCCAGCATGTCGCTGGTGATGCTCTGCTGGCGCGCTTTGTTGTATTGCAATTGCAGGAATGAAATTAATTCCAAAGCGTTATCGGTCGCATTCCTCATGGAAACCATACGTGCGGCGTGTTCACTTGCCTGGGATGTTAGAATTGCCTGGTATATCTGCAATGCTGTAAATCGGGGGACAATTTGATCAAGCAACTCCGCCTCACCGGGTTCATATGCATATACTGATTTAACCTGAGCAGCTTTTTCATCCACTTTAAGGGGCAGCAGCTGCCGGATAATTGGTTCCTGGTTCAGCATGGTATGAAAATCAGTATAGGCGATATGCACCTGATCCACATTCCCGATTAAGAATTGATCCACTGCCAGCCGTCCGATGGATGAAACATCCATAAATGTGGGTGGACTCGGCAGTTGGCAAAATTCTGCCAATACATTCTTCCTGCGGCGGAATAACATATCCCTTCCTTTTCGACCCACTGCAATATATTTAACAGGAATTTCAGAGGAATTAAACCGCAACAATGTTTGGCGGACAATATTAACATTATACGAACCTGCCAGTCCCCTATCGCTGCTGATTAATAAAACCAGAATGTTATTTACTTCCTTCCGATCACCGAGGAGTGGATGGACATTTTGAATAGGCTGGCTTGCTAAATGAATCAGGACCTGCCAGGCTTTTTCTGCATATGGCTTGGTCGCTTGAGCCGCCTGCATGGAGCGACGTACCTTGCTGGCACTGACCGTCTCCAATGCTCTGGTCACCTGTGAGAGGTTTTTGATGCTCTTTATCCTGAGCCGCATTTCCCGAATGGACGACATGAACCTCTCCTGTATTATTTCCAGCTGACATTAAAGGCTTGGATCGCTTCGCGAAGCTTTTTCTCGGTCTCCGGTGTGATCATTTTTTGATCAGAGATATCCTTGCCAATTTCAGGATGAGATATTTCCATATATCGTAGAAATGCCAATTCCCAGGCGCGAATTCTTTCCACCGGCACTACATCCACCAGACCGTTTACACCGGCAAACAATACCATCACCTGCTGTTCAAGAGGAATGGGTTCATATTGAGGTTGTTTTAGGATCTCCTGCAGACGCATCCCACGGTTTAATTGACTTTGAGTGGCTTTATCCAGATCAGCACCAAACTGGGCAAAAGCTGCCAGATCCCGGAAGGATGCCATATCCAACCGCAGGCGCCCTGCCACCTGTTTCATCGCTTTTGTCTGTGCGGAGCCCCCTACCCGGGAAACCGAAATGCCCACATTAATCGCGGGACGAATGCCAGCATTAAACAGGTTGTTTTCCAAATAAATTTGTCCATCTGTAATGGATATGACATTGGTGGGAATGTAAGCAGAAACATCACCCAGCAGGGTCTCAATGATTGGCAAAGCTGTCAAGGAACCACCGCTGCCCTCCACTTTGGCAATCCGATAACCATCCGAATTATCTGTGGCTTTCAGGGCACGTTGGGCTTCATCCCGGGCTATGGGTCCTTCATATATTTTACCATCCACACCATCTTCAGGCTTTGCCAGGATTTTTTCAAAATCCTTTTTCACAATCACATATTTGTTTGCCAGGCGGGCAGCCCGTTCCAGCAATCTTGAATGGAGGTAGAAAACATCACCGGGGTATGCCTCCCTTCCAGGCGGACGACGCAGAAGCAGTGATACCTGACGGTAAGCCCATGAGTGTTTGGACAGGTCATCGTAGATGACGAGTGCATCCCTGCCTGTCTCCATGAATTCTTCCCCAATAGTGCAGCCAGTATAAGGCGCAATATACTGCATGGCGGGCGACTCATCTGCCGATGCCATAACCACGATCGTATGCGCCATCGCACCATATTGTTCGAGGAGGGCAATGGTCCGCGCAACACTGGCTTTCTTCTGCCCAATTGCCACGTAAATGCAGATCAAGCCTTTGCCCTTTTGGTTGATGATGGTATCAACTGCCAGTGCTGTTTTTCCAGTCTGCCGGTCACCGATGATCAACTCACGCTGACCACGACCGATTGGGATCATACTGTCGATGGCTTTAATGCCGGTTTGAACAGGTGAATCCACATCCTGACGTGCGACCACACCTGGAGCAATCCGCTCGATTGGTCGGTAATTCGTGAACTGGATGGGACCCTTTCCATCAATTGGCTCACCAAGACCATTAATCACCCGTCCAATCAATCCATCACCAACTGGAACCGAGGCGATCCGTCCGGTTGTCTTAACCTGCATCCCTTCATGGATTTCAGAATACTCCCCCAGGATGATGACACCCACATGATTCATTTCAAGGTTAAACGCAATTCCAATAATTCCATTTTCGAATTCTACAAGTTCCTGTGCCCGAACTCCGGCAAGTCCAGTCAAACGGGCTATTCCATCCCCGGTTTCCAAAACTGTTCCAACATTTCGGACTTCAACTTCGGGACGATAAATATCTATTTTGTTCTGGATATCAGCTGCCAGATTTTTAATAATATCGCTCATTGAACCTCCAGAAAGGGAGAAAGATGGGTCTACGGAATACAGACCAATGATACTAGATACCTCTTTCATTGTCTAGTTTGTTAAGGTTATTTAATGGGGGATGATTGCCACCTAATTACTGAAATAATGTAATGCAATTCGGAGCCGGTTTTCCACATCCTGGGGTGCGTCTTTGGGAATGGACTGGATGGCAGCCTGGGCTTCCACAACACTGTAACCCAATCTCACCAATGCTTCCTGAACTTCTGAATCTGCATCCACCTGTTTGAAATAATCGCCTGGCAGTTCTCCTTTGATCTTTCCCTGCAAATGTATATAAATTTTTTGAGCGGTTTTCCTTCCCACACCTGTCACCCGGCTGAACAGATCAGGTTGCTCTGACAGCACTGCCCGACGGATGGCTTCGATGGATAGCGTGGATAGGATGTTCAAGGCAATCCTGGGTCCAACTCCATCCGCTCCCAGTAGAAGAACGAACATATCCCGCTCCTGCTCATTTTCAAATCCATATAGACTTAATGAGTCCTCCCTGACGACCAGGTGGGTCTGCAACCGAATGCTGGAACCCAGGCTTGATTGAGCCTGTTGAGTGGCAGTCACGTAAACCAGAATCCCCACACCCCCGACCTGAATGACCAGGGAATCATCATTAATACATGCAATTTCACCCCGAATGATGGATATCATCAGCCCTCCTCTGGTTCAATATTTCATAAAGAACAACGGCTGTCGCAACGGAAAGGTTTAGCGAGTCACTGTGCCCCAGCATGGGTATTCGGACAACCTGGCTGCATATTTGATAATGCTTATCCAATAGACCATTCCGCTCACTACCCATTAATAGAATAATTGGGTCAGGGTATTGTATATGATGATAATCCACTTTTGCAGAGTCAGATGTGCCAATAACAGTTACAGAGCACTTCTGTTTCCATAAGGAAAATGTGGAAAAATCAGTTTTTACCAATGTTTGGCTAAAAAGTGCCCCCATACTGGCTCGAATGGACGTGGGATCATATGGATCCGTGGATTGATCCAGTAAAATAATCCCTCTGCCGCCCACGGCATCACAGGTGCGCAGGATTGTGCCCAGATTTCCAGGGTCAGCCACCGAATCAAGAGCCACCCAAAGATCACCCTGCTGGGGATTTATTGCGTCGAGGGTTGCCCATTGTTGATGTCCCACCGCAGCCACACCTTGCGGACCCTCTTTCAGTGACATCGAACGAAAAACATCTGCATTTACTTCCAGGATGGGAATATTTTTTTGATCCGCTTTTGATTTGATATCATGCGCAGCCTTGCTGATGGCTAATTCCGGAGCAATGATAATTTTGTCCAGATCCACTCCCCGTTGAATTGCTTCGTAGACAATCCGCAGTCCCTCAAGATAATATAGCCCACTGGCAAGACGTTCCTTGCGTTCCTTTAATTTACGGATCGCCTTGATTTGCGGGTTGGATGTACTGGTGATCACTTGTCCCCCATTCCGGCGATTAATTGATCAAAACGAGCTGAATGAAGATGACAGACAGCCACTGCCAGGGCATCAGCCGCATCATCTGGCTGTGGAATTTCTTCCATTGCCAGCAACGCCTTAATCATCTCCTGCACCTGGCGTTTATCAGCACCTCCATAACCCACCACAGCTTCCTTGACTTGCATCGGGGTGTATTCATATACAGGAATACCCGCCTGTGCCATTGCCAGCAGAACCACACCCCGGGCATGACCAACCGATAGGGCTGTTGTGACATTTCTTTGAAAAAAAAGCTTCTCCACCGCCCCGGTTTGAGGGTGATGGAGAAGGATAATTTCGTTTAATTTCTCATGCAGGAGTAACAACCGTTCGGATAAGGGAAGATCCTTGGGTGTTCGGATGGCTCCGTAATCTACAATTTGTAATCCATCAACTGTTTCCCGGATCAGCCCATAACCTGTGATTGCCGTGCCTGGATCAATCCCCAGAACCAGCATCAGGGTTATTCAGCCTCCATGGCTGCAATAGCTTCTTCCGAAATTAACAGGTTGGAGAATACACTCTGAACATCATCCAGTTCTTCAATGGTCTCGATGGCGCGCATGGATTGAAGTGTATCTTCAACACTCAATTCCATCTCCTGGTTGGGAATCATACGCAATGTAGCCTCCACGATTGGTACACTTGAGTGTCGAAGGGTATCGTTTAATTTTTTAAATGATTCAACCGGACCGATAATTTCAATTGTGTCTCCATCCTGACTTACATCATCGGCTCCCCCTTCCACAGCCAACTCAAATATTCCATCAAAATCAGATGATTCAACAGTGAAGTAAGCCACCCGCTTAAATTGCCAGCTTACCGACCCAGCCTCCCCTAAATTGCCGCCCAGCCGGCTCAAAATATGCCGTAGTTCAGCCACGGTACGATTCCGATTTTCAGTCACGCAATCAATAATTAATGCAACACCATTGGGTCCATAACCCTCATAATAAATTTCTTCAAAAGTTGAACCGTCCTTGCTTTCGCCTGTGCCACGTTTGATTGCGCGTTCAATGTTGTCTTTGGGCATATTCTGTGCTCTGGCTTTATCGATGGCAAGCCTTAACCGGAAGTTTGAATCAATATCTCCGCCACCTTCACGCGCCGCCATGACAATTTCACGCGTCAAGCGAGTATAGATTTGCCCGCGCTTGGCGTCACTGGCACCTTTTTTTCTTTTAATTGTCGCCCAATGTGAATGACCAGACATGCTTTCAACTCCTTGAACTCGCAGGGTATAAAAACCGACAAGAAATTATACCATACCCGCTCTTTACAGATTTGTTAATAACAACTTTCTTCTGACATATGACGCTAACCAAATATTAATCTGCTTCCTATAATCTGGGTACCTTTGGAAGGAATCCATTATGGTACCCAAGTATAAGTGGTTGATTATCGTTATAATAACTGTTCTGTTGCTGACCACCTCAACTAACAGCTTCAAGCAGGCACCTGCAATACCTGTTACTGGATTTGTTCCTCCACAGCATGAAAATATTCCCACTGACGCCATTCATTCATTGTCATCCTTTACGACCAATGTTAAAAATGGAAACCATAATCAAATAACCGGGATATACATTTCATCCAAATTTGCTTATCCAGTTTCCCCCCAACCCGCCGGTCAACCAGGTTTTGTATCTTCCTCACCAGATACGATCACCCAATTTTCCATGGCATCCAATTATGGTTCAACTGGATTGCTGGCTCATAATTATTTGGCTGGATCAGATTTTTCAAATTTAATAATGGGTGATCTGATCATTCTGGTTTATGGCGATGGTCACTTGAAGCGGTATCAGGTGAATTCCATTCAAAAGTATCAGGCATTGGATCCGGTCAATCCCTATTCATCCTTTGTTGATCTTCAGGGGAGTCAGACCATCAATGTCACGGACTTGTTTAATAATATATACAATTTTCCCGGACGATTGATTCTCCAAACCTGCATTTCTGCTTATGATAATCCATCATGGGGCAGATTATTCATTCTTGCAGAGCCTATACCTGTTTATGGGTTTTCGTCTCTGAAAAATAAAATTACAAATTACATATTCCAGGCGCGGGGAAACTCATCATTTCTTCGGAATTAATTCCAAATCTGGAATAGTTACAGGTTTACCCACCGGTCGGGCAACAATGATCAACCGGTGGGTATTGGATTCATAAGGCCAGCAGGTAATCAGGGTCAGACGTTCATCAAGAGATCTGGCGATCCAAAGGGCGTTTTGTAATCGATGTTCAAGGGATTGCCATCGTTCAGGTAACACCATGATATTGGTGACTTCATACGAATAAATTTGTTCGGAAGAAAAAACCTGGATGGCATCCCCCATCTCCAAATTTACCAGGTCCCGAAAAACCTCACCATATACATTATGGTGACCATTAATCACTGTATTTCCAATTTCCCCCAACATGGCTGAATCGGAATGCCAGCCGCCAGCAAATTGATCCGGCGCAATCCATTCCTCATATTGAATCGAATCCACGATGACCATTTTTTTGGTTGCCGCCACCACAGGTGCATCGAGTTCTATTTTGGGTATGACAATTCGTATCGGAGGAGCGGGAGGGATGATTTCCTGGTCAGGAACGATTTGTTGATCCTTACCCGGGTGGACTTTTTCGTCCTCCTCATCACCAAGGTTGGATTTGATATGAATATCACTTTCCAGGTCATCTGAAATTTCGATACTATCGAGGGTTGGAGCCAATTCTGTTCCTGCGGATGCTTTTCCTTCCAGCAGCAGAATGGGCAAAAAACCCGCATCACGGCTGATACCGGTGGCTTCCAATTGTCTTTTTATGAATTCCTGACCACTCTGCCAGGCTCCGGATATACCCGCCAGAAAAATCACAACCCCAATAATGGCAATAACTTTTTTCATTGAATTCATCTGCGAATTAAAATCGTCAAGCAAATGTGCATCACATCTGCTTGACGATCATTTTTTCCATCATGGGTTTACTTGGTAATTCTTTTTGAAAAAGCCTGTAAGGTCAACGCCAACCCCAGAAATGCCAAACCAAGGTTGATAAATATCCGGGATGCCAGGTCTTGCATGGACATTGATGAGTTATCCGCACCAGTCACAGGAATAAGAACCGATGGAGTCTGAACGGATGGAGGCGGGAGTGTTTTCACAACTTCCGGAGTGGCGGTTGGTTTTTCAGTCGAGCCGGGTGTGGCAGTTACAACCTCAGTTGTCGGTGTTGGGGTAGGTCCAGGAAAGGAAGTGTTCGTCGGTTCGGGTGTGTCCGTAAACGTGGGAGTAAAAGTAAATGTAGGGGACGGTTCCGGGGTATCGGTCAGGGTTGGTGTGAAAGTCAGAGTCGGTTCCGGGGTATCCGTCAGGGTTGGTGTAAATGTAAGGGTTATGGTGGGAGTATTTGTGTCGGTCGGAGTCGGACCTGGACCTGAAGTACTGGTTAATGTTGGAGTAAATGTATAGGTAACCGTCGGAGTAAATGTATGGGTGATTGTCGGTGTAAAAGTCAGCGTGGGTGTATTGGTGAATGTCTGAGTGACAGTCGGAGTAAAAGTGAAAGTGGCAGTTGGTTCAGGTGTATTTGTGAATGTCGGTGTCACTGTAAAGGTCGAGGTTGGCACCATTGTTTGGGTAAAGGTCGGAGTAACAACCGTACATGATAAGGTGCAGGTGGTACTCCATAACTCTCCCTGACCAGGATGTCCTGGTCGTTGGATAACCCGGAATTTATAATTCCCGGATAACTCCGGATCGAAAGTAATTGTATACGTTCCTTCACTGGGCAGAGCTGGAATTACACCTGTATAAAGTAACTGTCGATCCGGGGCATTCATTGGATTACCGGTGGCACTGTACCAAACTTCATAGGTCGTCGGTCCTCCCATGGGTCTGCCATGGTTCCGGATTACAGCATAAATTAAATCACAATCCCCCTCACAACCACTATCAAAAACAAGAGAACTCTGATCCCACTCGATAACAGCATCAGGTTGTACTTGATTTTCGCCCTGATTCGCTTTTACAGGTCCCTGGGTAATGGAAAGGATAAATCCAATGAGAATAAAAATAATGCCGAAAAGATATGCCACTCTATAAATTTTTTTTATGGGCGAACGATGCATAACAGCCCTCCGCAACAGAAAATTTTTGAACCCACTTTCCTGCGCTTCGATCGGCTCTTTCTGAAAAGAAAGAAACCGACCTATCAGGCCGGTTTCGCTATTAGGCTCCCTGATCCAATTGCTCTCTTTTGGAGAAGCTCAGCGACCATAGTAAAAGGATCAGATCATCGCCGCCTGAAAAAACAATTATTAACTTTACTTAAGAAAATTATAAATCCTTTTCATAATATGTCAAGTTAAAAAATAAGTAAAAATACTTATTTTTCACTTGGTCTTGTTTTCCATCATCACTGGATTTTCAAGGATGCCAATTCCCTCAATTTCCACAGTGACACCATCCCCGGCAGTTAATTCACCCACGCCCGCTGGAGTGCCCGTCAAGATGATGTCGCCAGCTTCCAATGTCATAATCGATGAGATGAAGGCTATTATTTGAGGAATGGAAAATACCATATCCCGCGTGGTAGCCATCTGACGAATTTCACCATTCACCCTCACTGTAATCAAAGCGTCCACCGGATCAAAATCCGTCTCAATCCAGGGTCCCAGGGGACAAAAGGTATCAAATCCTTTGGCTCGTGTCCACTGACCATCTCTTCGTTGCAGGTCCCGGGCAGTAACATCATTGGCAATTGTGTATCCAAACACCCATTCAAACGCCCGTTCAGTCGGGATCCAGCGCCCTTTCTTGCCAATAATGACAGCCAGTTCACCCTCATGATCCACATGTTGGGATTGAGGAGGCAGGACGATCTTCTCCTGGAAACCAATTACCGAGGAAAATGGTTTCATGAAGATCAAGGGTACATCCGGAACATCGCTATCAAATTCCCTGGCATGTTCAGCATAATTTTTCCCCATGCAAATAATTTTGCCCTGTTCAACCGGGGCTTTGATTTTCAAGGATTCCAAAGGAAATTCCGCCTCCAGTCGTCGATAATCACCAAACGGATTACCCTCAATCACCCCTACTCGATTATCATGAATCCAGCCAAACCTGGGTTCTTCATCTTTAAATTGAAAACGGACAAATTTCATATGAGCCTCCACTGATGATAAATATCCATTAAGTTTAACATAGCTTTTAATTTTCGATTATAATCAAACCACCGGGCGGGTAGCTCAGTTGGTTAGAGCACATCGCTTACACCGATGAAGTCGCAGGTTCGAGTCCTGTTCCGCCCACAAGAAAAAATTATCCAGTCGGTAATTTACTTCCATCCTTTATGGATCGTGATGTGGTTTAACTTGACTCTCATACCCAAATCCAATATACTTTTTTTAATCCCCCACCATCCTTTTTTTTCCTCTCTTGTCATGAAGGGAGGTGATGTCCCCAGCTTGGGATTGGAAACCTGTTTTTTTTCATTATCCAATCTTACAGCCAATTTCCAATCAAGAAAAATTTAACATTTAATCTGTCTATCCTTTGTATCGGAATTTCCTTTTTTTCCTTACATCAGGAGGTCAATTGGATATGTATGCAAAATTTTTCAAGATATTTGCTGTATTGGTGATCATTTCCATGCTTGTCGTGCCAGCCAATGCCCAGGCACCCACACCTCAAACTGATGAGATTGTTGACGGAAAATATCAACAGGTTTCACAGGATGATATTGTCAGTTTAAACACACCTTTTCGCTACATAATCTTGTTTACAGGCGAATCACTGGTAGCCCGCAATCAAGGCGCCAAAGGTATTAATGCTGCAAGCATCGACAGCCAAAATTACCTCAATCTTTTAGCTGTCCAACGGGAATCCATTCTGACCAAAGCTGAAAGTGTCCTTGGACGCAGCTTGGAAGTCCGCTATGTATATGATGTCATCCTCAATGGTGTGTCCCTGGAATTGACCCCGGATGAGGCTGCCCAACTGGAGACCATGCCTGGCATCCGCAAGGTGATGCGTGATATTACTGAATATATCACTACCGATGCCAGTCCTTCCTGGATTGGTGCCCCTACACTTTGGGATGGCACCTCGGTTCCTGATGGAATTGGTACGAAGGGTGAGGGAATTCTTGCGGGTATTTTGGATACCGGCATCAACTTTGACCATCCTTCCTTCAGTGATACTCCAGATGATGGTTACGTTTATGACTGGACCGGTGATTACCTGGGAGTTTGCGCTCCCGGTGGAGATCCAGAATATGCAACCGCATGTAACGATAAGATTGTCGGTGCTTACAGTTACACTTATGATACACCGGCTGACTTTGTGACACCTGAAGATAGTGATGGTCATGGTTCTCATACTGCAAGCACCGTTGCGGGTAATACCGTAGATATTGATTTTTATGGAACCCCATTGACCATTTCAGGTATGGCACCACATGCCCAGATCATCTCATACGATGTGTGTTATCCAACACCTTCCGGCGGTTCCTGCAATGGCGAAGACCTTCTGGCAGCCGCCCAACAGGCAATCGTGGATGGTGTGGATGTGATTAACTATTCCATATCCGGCGGAGCGAATCCATATAATGATCCGGTTGAGCTGGCTTTCCTGGAAGCTTTCAATGTAGGTGTTGTGGTTTCAACATCTGCCGGCAATGCCGGTCCTGCTGCCGGAACGGTTGCCCATCTTTCCCCCTGGGTGCTCAGCACGGCAGCCACCACCCATAATCGGAAATTTACATCCGAGGTCAACTTCTCAGATCCCCTCTATCAGGGCATCCTGACACTTGCTGGAGAAATCCCCTTCACCGTTGCTGTGATTGATTCTCCCGTCAAGTTCGGTGGTGAAGATGGCAATCCGCTTGGTTGCGCAGATCCCGGCTATTCCGAGAATTTCTATGATGGCGCCATCGCTATGATCAAGCGGGGAACCTGTACTTTTACAGAGAAAATCCTTACTGCAGATGCTGCAGGCGCCTCTGGCGTTCTGATCTTCACCGATGATCGTGCCCCGGGTCCAATGAGCGTCTCCGGCACCTCCATTCCGGCTGTCATGCTGGATATTCCCGGCTCCCTGGGTGATGAAATCGCTGCCTGGGTGACTGCTCAAACTGATGAAGACGTGGATATTTCAGCTTTCGGAGCACTGCATAATGATGCCTTCGCAGACATCATGGCTGATTTCAGCTCACGCGGTCCAAACACAGCATTTGACGTCCTGAAGCCGGATATCGGTGCTCCCGGCGTGGAAATTCTGGCTGCCGTGGCGGATGGCACCATTGAACCCAGCCCGGACGCTGAATATGACCTGTTGCAGGGTACATCCATGTCAAGTCCCCATGATACCGGTGCAGCTGCGCTTTTATACGCCCTGCATCCCGACTGGAGCCCGGCGGAAATCAAATCTGCCTTGATGCTGACCGCTTACAACAACCTCCTCAAGGAAGACAAGACCACCCCTGCCGATCCCTTCGATATGGGTTCGGGTCGGATCCAGCTCGAAATGGCTGGTCTTACCGGTCTGGTGATGGACGAGACCTATGAAAACTTCCTGGCAGCCGACCCGGCGGAAGGCGGAGATGTAAAAACCCTCAACCTCCCCAGCCTTTACAACAGTTCCTGTGTGGGCGAATGCTCCTGGACGAGAACCTTCACCAGTGTTGCCTCGCAGCCTGCCACCTACACCGTGACCGCCCCCGAGTGGATCACAGTTGACCCTGCCTTCTTTACCATCAACCCGGACGAAGCTCAGGAAATTACCATCACGGCGGATGTCAGCGGTGCAACTCCAGACGAATGGCAGTTTGCCACCATTGAATTCAATACTGAGGATACTCATCCGGGAGATGTTGCGGAATTTCTTTCAGAAGATTTCGAAGTATGGCCGCCCGCTGGTTGGACTATTGATGCCGATCCTTCCTCTTGCGATACTTGGTTAAGTACAGAGACAACCGGAGAGGATAACGAGACAGGTGGTACAGGATTTGCCGCAGATGCCAATTCTGATTTCTGCGGAGATGCGATGAACACCTGGATGATTACACCTGAAATGGATTTCAGTGGATATGATACCATCAGCGTTCAATTCAATTCCAATTTTTGGGATTACTTAAACCTAGATGATGGTTATGTGGATATCAGCATCGATGGCGGAACAACCTGGACCAATCTGTTGCATTATGAAAAACAGGATTTCTACGGACCTAGAACCGAAACCATTGACCTCTCTGCGTACGCAGGAGAAACCACTGTAGTACTCCGCTTCCTTTATGTTGCCCCAGGTTGGGATTGGTATTGGCAGGTGGACGATGTGGTTGTCTCGGCGACTGGTGGTACAGGCGCCCCCATTTCTGATGTAGCCATTCCTGCTGCTGTTTTGCCCACGGCAAGCAATCTGCCCGGTCTGGTTAAATTTGAATCCCACCGCGATGCGGGCGGAGATACCATTACCGATCTGGTTGCAGTGGAAATCACAGAACTCACGGTGGATACCTTTGGTTTCGTCAAGGGGGAACCCAATGAAATCCAGCTCGCCGTGGACCCAACCAACGGCGATCCGTATGATGATCTGAGTCAGGTATACTATACCCTCATTCCCATGGACCTGGGCGCCGCTCGTGTGGTCGCAGAAATCACTGCCTCCACCGCACCGGATCTGGATCTGTACTGGGGCTTTGATATCAATAGCGACGGTATGCCACAGAGTAACGAGGAATATGAACACAGTGCCACCGCCACTGCCTTCGAGTACCTGAGTGATTGGGGCTTCCCGGTTGATTTCTATGATGTCTGGATCCTGGTGCAGAACTGGCAGGGTTCAGGTGCACCGACCGATGACATCACCCTGATGCTGGGTGTTGTTCCCTACGAACCGGTGGATCCACCCACAATGACTGTCAACGGTCCCGAAACCAATGAACCCGGTGTGCCGTTTGAATTGGAAGTTCTCTGGCATGATATTGATACGGAGGAAGGCGATCGATTGTACGGTTTGTTCGATGTCTATGCGGATGCAGGTTATGAGACCAATATCGGAACCACCGAGGTGGATGTCATCCGCCGTGCAGATGATGTGGTCAAGACAGCTGATGTTGAAACCGCTTTTCCTGGTGATGTGATCACTTATACCATCCAGATCACCAACTATACAACCGATGCCATCGAGTACAGCATCAATGATGCATTACCAGAGGGTGTCACCTATGTTCCGGATTCAGTAACCGGCGGTGCGGTCTATGATGAAGTCACCAATGCCATCACCTGGACTGGTGAAGTCGAAGCCAGCTACCGTGATTACGTTGCAACAACCAGCCTTGAGGATCCCAACTGCACACTGGGCTTCTTCGCAGATGGGGATCCAACCGACGCCTATCTGGACTGGTTTACAACCAGTTACAACTTCAGAGCCCGCTCGGACATTTCCGGTGATGAGTTCTGGTATGTGACATTTAGTGGCTATCCGGCTTTTAATTTCTATGGAAATGACTACATTGGCATGGAATTCACCGCAGATGGTTATGCCGGATTTGAAATGGCTGCGGATTCCAACATTAATCAGGAAATACCGGATCCTGTCAATCCCAACAACCTGATGGCAATGTTCTGGGATGATTTCACCGTCGTTTATGATTACGCGACCAACAAGGGAGTGTGTTTGGTGGGAGATGAATCCTCGCTGGCAACCATCGAATATGATGATGTTCAGCTCAATGCAGACCCAACCAAGACGATGGATATGGAGATCGGTTATTTCCTGCAGCCGGATGACACTCCAGGCGCCTACGAGATCATTTTCGCTTACGACAACATCACCCCCGGAATGTTTGATGTGGCGACCGGTACAATTGGCGTGGAGAATGTCGATGGCACCGTTGGGACCCTGTACAGCTACAATGATACAGGTCTGATGATTGCCGATGGATCCGCCATTTGCTTCGATTGGGCACTTCTCCCGGCGCCACCCAAGGTGATCACCTTCCAGGTAACGGTTAATGAAGATACGACCGATGGACCATTGACCAATATAGCCCTGCATATGAATGATCAACTTGGAACAGTGGAGGAAGCAGCGGTTGCCGTGGTTGATGTGATCACAACCAAGTACATCTTCCTACCGGTGATCATGCGGTAAACATCACTCACCTCAAGGTATTGTGTCGTTTTCCCCGACACAATCACCTTGTTGAATCAGACAAAAACCCCTGTCTATTAACCGGACAGGGGTTTTTGGGTAATTAAGTTAGAACCAGTCCCGTTTCATAAAAATATATACGATTAAAATACACAATGCCAGGAATATTCCAATAATGATCAGGTAGGCATGGTTTAAGTCTGCAAAGGGTAAATTGACATTCATCCCAAAAAAGCTGGTCACAATGGTGGGAATGCTTAGAACAATCGTCACCGAAGCCAGGAATTTCATGACCACATTCAGGTTATTTGAAATAATGGAGGCGAATGCATCCATTAACGAGGAGAGGATATTACTGGAAATATTGACCATCTCAATCGCCTGCTGGTTTTCAGTAATGACATCTTCCAATAAATCTTCATCATCCGGATATTGGTGAAACAACTGGCTTTTTTGCAGGCGTTCCAACATCAGCTCGTTTGATTTTAACCCTTGGGTGAATAAAACCAGGCTTTTGGACAACTTAAGCAATTCTAGAACCTCCCGGTTTTGCATGGATGCCTGCATTTTATCTTCCGTTACCTCAACCATGCGGTTGATTTCCCGCAGGTAGGATAGAAACCGATTTGCTGTCAACAGCAGCAGACGCAGAATAAATCGATTGCGTTTTGCAGTGGAAAGACCCCGCACCTTGCCTGATGTAAATTCTTGAATGACTTCGTTCGATCGGCGGCAGACCGTAATGATGACCCGTTCTGTCAGGATGATTCCCATGGGAATGGTTGTGAATGGTATATCAACCTTGGGACCTTCATAATATGGAATCCTAAAAATGATTAATAACATCCCATCATCCTCACGCTCAATGCGGGGACGTTCGTCAAGGTCCAGGGGATAGGTGATAAAATCCGCGGGTATCCCCAGCGTCGTCACACTCTCAATTTCATCCGTCGATGGGTCAACCAGGTTTATCCAGCAGCCTGGTGATATTTCATTCATAACCGTCAAACCGGTTTCGGTGCTCTTGTAAATAGTTCGCATAGTTGCCCTCCACGGATTAATTATGCAGATGTTCCTGCCATAGTGATTTTATCCTCAATTAAACAATGAGGGTAGGTCTATCAACCAGGAATGATGTATAATCTAATTATTCGGGGATGACAGGCTTCGACGGGAGAGGCTGGTCCCGAATGGCGAGCCGAGAGGTGCCGACCTCGTAAAATCAGCACAAAACACAAGTGCCAATCGCACTTCCTACGCGGCTCTTCCCCTCGCTGCATAGCCTGGAGAAAGCCCACCTGATCTCCTAATCGGGATCACGTCTGCCTGCCCCGCTCCCTGACCGGTGGCAGAGCGGGCGCAACAAAGTCAGTGGTGCCGGATGGAATGCCGCTAACCATTCGAAAGAGGACTTTCGGGTCCCTGCGGCTGGTGGATGATTGATTCTGTCGATCCCTCTGTCATCCATGAAATCCAGGATCGACTACGCTCGTAGAGGTTCGAGGGTCGAATCTTTCGGACGCGGGTTCGATTCCCGCCATCTCCACAAAACAAAAACGCACCCATCCGGTGCGCTTTTGTTTATCAACCTACAGCGCAAATCAATCCTTTTAAATACTCGCCTTCAGGAAATGATAATGCCACCGGATGATCCGGAGCCTGTGCCAGGCGCTCCACTACAACTGCCTGAACGCGGGCATCCAGTGCCGCGCCGGCAACAATTTTTTGAAATAGGTCAGATGAAATTCCTCCTGAACAGGAAAATGTTGCCAGAATCCCCCCCGGAGTCAGCAATTTGAACGCCAGCAGGTTGATATCCTTGTACCCGCGTGCCGCTCGATCAGCCCGGGCAGCCGTGGGAGCGAACTTGGGTGGATCCAGGATGATCATGTCAAACTGTCTTCCCTGGTCACGGAACTTCCGCAGCGCCTGAAAAACATCCGCCTCCATCCATTCGCAGGTTTCCTGTGTAATTCCATTTAAAAATAAATTCCTTTTTGCCAGTCCGATCGCATCGGCTGAAGAGTCAATGGATACGACCTGCTCTGCACCCCGAAAAAGACAATACGCAGTAAAACCTCCGGTATAACAGAAACAGTTTAATACCCGTCTGCCTGCTGCAAAATTGCCCACCCTTGCCCGATTCCTGCGCTGGTCCAGGTAAAATCCTGTTTTTTGTCCATTTTGAATATCGACCAGGAAGCGGATGCCGTTTTCCATAATCTCCACTTCCCGTGGCGGATCTCCCGCCAGGATACCTGTTTTTTCCACCAAACCCTCAAGTTTCCGAACTTCAACATCGGATCTCTCATAAACATCCCGGACTCCAGTGAGTTCCATGAGAATTTCAACCAATTCAGCTTTCCTTACGTCCACTCCCACCGATAATAATTGCACGCTAAGCACATCGGCGTATCGGTCCACCACCAAGCCTGGCAAACCATCTGACTCCCCATGTACCAGTCGGAATGCATTCCCCTCTGTGGGCGCCATAACATGCTTTCGGTACTCAATGGCTTTCCTGATTCGTTGGGCAAGGAAAGCCGTGTCCACCTCTTCGTCAGGATTCCAGGTCCACATGCGGGCTCTGATTTGTGATAACGGGCTGTATCCCGCCTTGCCCAGAATCCTGCTATCATGGGCAAGGACATTCACCACATCACCAGGTTCCGGCATGCCCTCCACCCGATCCACGGAGCCCGAATAAATCCACGGATGACCTTGAAGGATGGATTTCTCCCGACCCGGCTTCAACCGGAGGTAACTCATCCCTGCTCCGCCATTTGCCGCAATTCTTCTTCCCCAATCACCGGTACACCGAGTTTTCTTGCCGCATCCAACTTTGATCCTGGATTTTCACCCAGAACCAGGTAACTCGTTTTTTTACTGACGCTGTCAATAACCCTACCGCCATGTTCCTGAATGTACTCCTTAACACTCTCGCGTGTAAAGTGTATCAGGCTTCCGGTCACAACGAAGGAAAGACCCACCAATGTCTGTACCCCTGGCTGTTTTTCAACACTGCTTTCGCGAGATGGCCATAAGCCAGCCATTTTTAATTTTTTCAACAATGCCTGATTTGCCGGGCGGGCAAACCAATCGGTGATTGCCCTCGCAATATTCGGACCCACTCCTTCAATCCCCTGCAGTTCAAATTCATTTACTCTGCTGAACTCATCCAGGTCCTTGTATCTCTGAGCCAGATCGGTTGACATGACCTCTCCCACTCCGCGAATTCCCAGTGCATTAATCAGGCGCGCCAACGATTGATGACGTGAAGACTCAATTGCTTGCAATAAATTATCCGCCTTCTTGTCGGCAAACCCCTCCAATTGAAGCAACTGTTCCCGTTTTAAGAAGTAAAGATCAGCCACCTCCCGCACCAGACCCGCCGCCACAAGCTGTTCCACAATTTTGATCCCCAATCCCACAATATCCATTGCCGGACGTGAGACGAAATGTTCCAGGTGGCGGATTAATTGCGCCGGGCAGGTTGAATTGACACAATACCATGCCACTTCGCCTTCAAAATGCTCAACCAATTGACCGCAATTCGGGCAGGTTGAGGGTGGAGTGAACACCTTCTCCGTTCCATTCCTTGCTTCTGTTACCGGACCAATTACATATGGGATGACATCTCCCGCCCGCTTGATCAACACCCGATCACCAATCCGAATATCCTTCTCACTGATGAAATCAAAATTGTGAAGTGTAGCCTGTTTGACAATCACTCCCCCAACTTCCACGGGTTCAAGGATGGCATACGGAGTCAAGACTCCCGTCCTGCCAACATTAACCCCGATGTCCTTTAGAAGCGTGGTCACTTCTCTTGCGGGAAACTTGAAAGCAATGGCACCCCGCGGATCCTTGCCCACCACACCTAAATCCTCAGCCAACCGAAGATCATTCAACTTGATGACCACGCCGTCAGCTTCATAAGGCAGACTATCACGCCGGTTTGTCCAGGCTTCGCAGGCTGCAATCGCCGATTCAATATTTGGATATAACTTGGCATCTTTTGAGACAGGAAATCCAAACCTGCGCAGGGTGTCCAGCAGCTCCCATTGGGTGGCTGGCATATCCATGTTGGAATTGACGATAGAATAATTAAGCATGGTTAAAGGACGTTGAGCAGTTAAACCAGAATCCAATTGTCTCAAGGATCCGGCGGCAGTATTTCGGGGGTTCAGATAAGTCTTTTCTCCAGCTTCCTCCAACCGTAGATTTAATAACTCAAATTCATGAATGGTAATAAAAACCTCACCCCGAACCACCAACACTTCAGGTGCCACAAGATTGTCGTTTGATACCGGTATATGCAAGGGTAGAGCACGTACGGTACGCAAATTGGTTGTGATATCCTCGCCAATTTCTCCATCCCCACGTGTAGCTCCCTGGACGAATTGTCCATTGTGATAATGCAGCACCACGGTCAACCCGTCAATTTTGGGCTCCACCACAAATCCTGAAAGTTCCACCCTCTTATCCAATTTTCGGATTCGATCAAACCAGGCGCGAATATCATCAGCATTAAATCCATTCGCCAGGCTTAAGATGGCAGCCGGATGCTTTACTTTTTTAAATTTATCCTCCGGAACACTTCCTGCGCGCTGCGATGGAGAATCTGGCTTTACCCATTCTGGATGCCGCCCTTCAATTTCACGCAAGCGGACCACCAGTCGATCGAATTCCGCGTCGCTGATGACCGGTGAATCCAAAACGTGATATCGATGATTGTGGTAATTAATTTCTTTAATCAGAGAGATATATTCTTGGAAAAGTTGATCTTCAATCATGCCATAATTATACGCAAATCCCACCCTGCCTGGTGAATTTTTCCAGGGGGGAAAGAATCAGGCTTACTTGTATCGGATCGGCTGGGGAGCCTTCCCGCGCAGGGCTGGCACTCCACAGGAGGGATTCCCAATCAGGTTTTCCTTTTCCCAATCCGGCAAGGCTTCACGTGCCTGATCCCGCAGAGTATTCACACCATTGAAAAATTCCCGCATCATCACCATCAGCAGATACCGGTTCCGGGGGTCTGAATCAAGCTTTTCATCCTTCCACCATCCCGGTTTGAAAACACCCGCAACTGCCATAAAAATCATTTCCTTCCAAAGACCGATTTCCACAGGCAATCCAAAATCAAATAAAAACCTTTTTTTATCCAAACTCAAATTAAATAATTCGATCATGAAGCGGTACTGCATTTGGGAAAGTTTGTTGAATTTTTTCTGTGCAATGATCGAGGATTTTCCCAAAGCAATCCTCTGATTGTATTCACTCAATGAAAATGAATTGACATATAATGTTCCATCCAGGTAGCTGAACGAACCTGATCCCACCCCCACATATTCCTCAGTTTCAACGATATATTCATCAATCATGGTTTCTCCCTTGCGGGAGTAAGTCCAGGCAGAGCGCGGTTGATAAACCGATGCCAATTCCTGATTGATAATTTGATAAAACCCGGCTTCACGGGATGGATCCACCCTGCCCACTGATCGTGCCATCGCAATCTGCACAGAGGGTGAACTCATTAATGGATAAAACGTTGTCTGGTCAGCCCCTGATTCAATAATACATTGAATGTCATGGCGGAGAATATCTTCCGTCTGGCTGGGGAAATTAAATATCATGTCCACATTTAATGACGGAATGGTTCCAACCGCACTCTGTATCCTTTCCAGGATTTGAGCTCCGGAACCATATTTCTCATACCGCCGCATTTGCCTCAATAATTCATCGTCAAAACTCTGTACTCCCACAGACAACCGGTCCACCCTGCCTGCCAGCGGTAAAAGAATTTCAGGAATCAGGTGATTTGGATTGGTTTCAGCGGATACATCCTGGATTTGTAACAAATCCTTCGCCAAATCAATGGTCCGAACCAGTTCGTCAATCAGGATTGTAGGCGTCCCTCCACCGATATACATGGATTGAAAGGAATACCCCTGGTCCGCCACCATTCGGATTTCTTCCCGCAGGTTTTGAAAATATTTCCTGGCAAGATCCGGGTTGAATACGTACCGGTTGAAGGAACAGTAGGGGCACAAGCTCTCACAAAAAGGGACGTGGACATATAAAACATAAGTGTGTCCTTTTTGAGGTGCAATGATTCGATCCATATGAATGGGAGTCAACCGCAACTCTTTCCCGATCATCAACCGAAGGACCCTGGTCAACGCACCTCCCATGCCAACCTGAAACATCTGATTCAATGATGGAAACTTTGTAAATTGTTTTTCTGTAATGGCGGGAGTGATCCGTTTCATGAAAATTAATTACTCGCAAGCAATGATATTTTTAAGTACAATCCGTTGATTATACATCCAGGTCGAAAAAAAGAGAAAGAATCAATCCTAATTTCATCCATTAAAGCAGGTTTATATTGAATTGAAATCATTCCAATTGTCATATCCCGGCTATAATAACGGTATCCCGGGTATAAAGAAAAGAACATGAAACCACATCCATTGAACTTCCAATACTTTCCAACTGAAACCTACGCTCAAGCCACCAGGAGAATTGAAGAACTCCAATCCAGAGATTCAGAAGACATTCCGTCTGTATCACAAACCATTTTTATGACCCAGGGGGGAAGAACGGACTGGGTGGTGGTATGGTTTCATGGATATACCAGCAGTCCATTTCAATTCAAACAGCTCGGGGAAATATGTCATCAGTTGGGAGCCAATGTATTAATTCCACGCGTTCCCTACCATGGTCAACTGGATCCATATACAAATGAAACCCGGCACCTCACTGCCAGAAAAATGCGTCAATGCGTTAATGAAGCAATCGATATCGCCACCGGTTTGGGAGAAAAAATATCAATCGGGGGATTGTCCATGGGCGGCGTGATGACGATTTGGGCTGCCCAGTTTCGAACTGAAGTGGATGTTGCTGTCCCCATTTCTCCAGCCCTGGGTTTTGAAATCATACCTGGCACACTCACCCCGTTGGCAGCAGAATTATTTCGTTTCCTTCCCAATCTTGACCGCTGGTGGGATAAAAACAATCCAACTGCCGATCCGACCCGTCCCCATACTCATGCCAGAATATCAACCCGAGCCCTTGCCAACATTCTTTGGTTGGGATTGCATGCCCGGCGTCAAGCCTGTAAGAAACCACCCGCGGCAAGACAAATCCGGATGGTTTTAAATGAAAATGATCATGTCGTGAATAATCAATATATTCTCAGCATGATGGATTTATGGAAAAATAAATCCAAATCTGTCCATACGTATTCATTCAATGATACCCATTCTTTACCTCATGACATCGTCGATCCAACCAATCCGAAGCAAAATATCGAATTGGTTTATCCAGTCCTGATAAATCAGATCCAAGGGATTCCTTGATCCCCGTCCAACAAAATAACCAATTTACAAAAAGAAAAAGTCATGCCAACAAAATCATCAACCATCATCCCCCAAGATATCGCACAGCTTCCAGCTCCGGGTTGGAACATTCCATCATCTTTTCTCTTTTCACCAGACAACAATCAAATCACATATCTATACAGCCCTGGCAGAAACTTGATTAATCATCTGTATGGTTTTTCAATTGAAACTGGAGAGACTCGGGAACTGGTAGCGCCCGGTTACAGCGGTGCAACCGAGGATAATCTATCACCGGAAGAAAAATTACGGCGGGAACGTCAGCGCCAGATGGCTCTGGGCGTCTCACAATATTTTTGGGCAAACAAAACACCCAAATTGATCCTTCCCCTCCAGGGTGGAATATTCATCCTGGATGAGCCCGACCAACCCATACGTCAATTGGTGGACGGCAGCCAGTCCCCCGCACTTGATCCTCAAATTTCTCCTGACGACCAATGGGTGGCTTATGTCCAGAAAGAAGAATTACATGTCATGCCGATCTCCGGCGGTGAACCCCGACAGTTGACCTTCGGAGCTGGTGAAAGCGGGAAAACACACGGATTGGCGGAATATATCGCCCAGGAGGAAATGGCGCGCAGCCATGGTTTTTGGTGGTCACCTGACAGCGGGTCGATTGCATATACAGAAGTCGATGAAACTCATATTCCCGAATTTACCATTGTGCACCAGGGACAATCAAAAATCGAGGATGTTACCCGTGATGCCATCCGTTACCCATTTGCTGGTCAACCCAATGCCATTGTCCGCCTTGGGGTTGTAAATTGCCAGGATGGTTCGACAACCTGGCTTGACCTCGGTGAAGAGACTGATCAGTATATTGCCCGTGTCAATTGGGCACCTGATGGACAACTGGTTGTCCAGGTGGAAAATCGTGAACAAACCAGCCTGGAATTAATTCTATTCAATCTCAAAAAAGGCTCCAGATCGACTCTCCTTGTGGAGAAAAGTGATACCTGGATCAATTTACATGACCTGTTCCTGCCCTTGAACGGATTTGGTAAATCTGGTGAACCCGGCTTCATCTGGGCGTCTGAACAAACCGGTTACCGTCACTTATATCTATATGATGGCATCGGAAAACTGATCCGTCCATTAACATCAGGAGAATGGATGGTGGATTCCGTCGCGGCAGTTGATCAGGAATCTCAAATGGTGTATTTTGTTTCCACCTGTGAATCCCCCCTCGAAGCCCATCTTTATGCAGTCTCTTATATAGGAGAAGAACCCAGGCAAATTACAAACCAATCCGGCATGCACACCGTCATTATTGATCGGGAAAAAACCAAATATATTGATATTTGTCACTCCACCCAGAATCCACCCCGGATCACCCTGAGATCACTGATGGATAACAGTGAATTGGCGGTTTTATTCAATGAGGTTGACCCTCGAATTGATCAATTTCACCTTGCTCCTCCCGCATTGGTGAAGTTCACGAACCGGACAGGAACGACTCTTTATGGCGCCCTCTATTTGCCCCCCAAAGAGTACGGTGAGGATCCTCACCCACTCGTCATCCTGGTTTACGGTGGACCACACGCCCAAATGGTCAGCAATGGTTGGAATATGACCAGTAATTTACGGGCTCAATATCTGCGCAGTCTTGGTTTTGCGGTATTTATCATGGATAACCGGGGATCAGCCCGGCGCGGTTTGGAATTTGAAGGCGCCATCAGGCATAATCTGGGTCATTTGGAAGTGGAGGATCAGGAGGATGGTATTTACTGGCTGCTAAAACAGAATTACACCAGACCGGGTCAGGTGGGTATTTGCGGATGGAGTTATGGAGGATATATGGCAGCCCGCTGTCTTGCCAGTTCATCTGGTTTATTTACGGCTGCTGTGGCTGGAGCTCCTGTAACCGACTGGGATGGTTACGACACCCATTATACCGAGCGTTATATGGGCACTCCGCTCACCAACCCTGCAGGTTATCAGGCAGGCAGTCTGTTGAACTCCACCGATGGAATCAATGGGAAATTATTAATTATTCACGGTTTAATTGATGAAAATGTGCATTTCCGTCATACCGCCCGTTTCATCCAGGCATTGATTGCTGGAGGAAAATCCTATGAACTCCTTCTTCTCCCCAATGCCAGGCATAGCGTCCGTTCCCCATCCGACCGGGCGTATTTGGAAGATAAGATATCCCAATTCTTCTTAACCCACCTCAGGAATGGAAAATAAACCTGGTGGATCGATCGGGAGGATTGTCGAATGACAAAATTTATCGCTGCAATTGACCAGGGAACGACCAGCACCCGGTGCATTTTATTTGATCATCAGGGAAACAGTCTCGGTTCTGATCAAAAGGAACATCAGCAGATCTATCCGCGTCCCGGCTGGGTGGAACATGATGCAATGGAAATCCTGGAAAATACCCACACCGTATGGATCAATGCGTTGCGACGATCCGACCTGTCAGCACGGGATATTTCAGCCATTGGCATCACCAACCAGAGAGAAACCACACTCATCTGGGATCGAAGAACAGGTCTGCCGTTACACAATGCCATCGTCTGGCAGGACACCCGGACAGATGCCATCTGTAATTTATTAGCAGCTGATGGCGGGCAGGATCGACTCCGCGAGAAAGTCGGTTTGCCGCTTGCCACATATTTTTCAGGTCCAAAAATCAAATGGCTTCTTGATGAAATCCCCCAGATCCGCAGGGAAGCTGAACAAGGAAATGCCCTCTTTGGGAATATGGATACATGGCTCATTTGGAATCTTACCGGTGGCGCGCGGGGTGGCGTTCATGTAACGGATGTGACCAACGCTTCCAGAACCATGTTGATGAATCTGACCACTCTTAATTGGGATGATGAAATCCTGGAATTGCTGGGGATCCCTAAAGCCATGCTGCCCTCCATTCAATCATCCTCTCAGGTTTACGGTTATGGAACCGGAGCTTTCGGGGGCATACCCATTTCCGGAGACCTGGGCGACCAGCAGGCTGCATTGTTCGGTCAAGCCTGTTACGATCCGGGGGATGCCAAAAACACCTATGGCACCGGATGTTTCATGCTGATGAATACCGGAACACAACACATCTCGAGTCAAAATGGCTTGCTCACCACACTTGGGTATAAAATTGGCTCCAGTCCAGCCGTGTACTGCCTGGAAGGCTCAATTGCCATCACCGGAGCATTGGTCCAATGGCTGCGTGATAATTTAAAAATCATCGAACAATCCTCAGATATTGAACCTCTCGCCCGTACTGTAAATGACAATGGCGGCATTTACTTTGTTCCCGCGTTCTCGGGTTTATTTGCCCCATACTGGCGGTCGGATGCCCGGGGTGTCATTGTCGGATTGACCCGTTACGTCAACCGTGGTCATATTGCCCGTGCCACTTTGGAAGCCACTGCCTTTCAAGCCCGCGAGGTATTGGATGCAATGGAGCAGGATTCCGGGCGTACACTAAATTCACTAAAAGTGGACGGGGGAATGGTCAACAATGACTTGTTAATGCAATTCCAGGCGGATATATTGAAGGTCCCGGTTATTCGCCCCAGGGTGGCAGAGACAACCGCCCTGGGTGCTGCATATGCCGCCGGACTGGCGGTTGGTTTTTGGAATAATTTTGACGAACTGCGCGCCAACTGGGGTATGGATCGAACCTGGGAACCCCAAATGGAATCCCAAAAACGCGAACAGCTGTATCGTGAATGGAAAAAAGCTGTGTCGCGTACGCTGAACTGGATTGAACCCGGGGTTCAGGGATGAACCATTCCAACCCTCATGCAGTTGTCATCGGCGCTGGTTTTACAGGTTGTGCCGTGGCTCATGACCTGACCCTCCGTGGTTTTCAGGTGACCGTGGTCGAACGCGGGGACATTGCCAACGGTACATCCGGCAGAACACACGGTTTGTTGCATAGCGGGGCGCGCTACTGTGTGACCGATCAAGAATCCGCAATCGAATGTTTTGAAGAGAATAATCTTCTTCGTCGAATTGCTTCCCAATGCATCGAATTTAACGGCGGATTGTTTGTTGCACTGGATGAAAATGATCTTGCTTACTCTGCCCGGTTTGAAATTGGTGCCCGGGATTGTGGAATCCCCATCGATAAACTGACCGCTGCTCAAGCCGGTAGAATGGAACCCAACCTTACCCCGGCTGTTAAACTGGCATATTTTGTCCCGGATGGGGTTTTTGATCCACTTCGCCTGGCTCTGGCATTCGCTGCCACTGCCAAAGTGAATGGTGCTCGATTCCTCACCTATCATGAAGTCACGGGGTTGATTACAAATGGCAGGGGTGCAGTATCCGAAGTATCAACAGTCAATCGCCATACAAACCAACCGGAATCCATCCCGGCGGATATCGTCATCAATGCCACCGGTGCCTGGGCGGGATTGGTGGCGAAGCTGGTCGGGGCTCGTGTTGATGTCATCCCCACACCTGGTGTAATGGTGGCTTATGATCAACGCCTGGTCCAACGGGTAATCAATCGATTGTGCGAACCGGATGATGGAGATATACTCATCCCCCAAAGACGTATGGTGGTCATTGGCACTACTTCATTTGAGGTAAACGATGTGGATTATATCCCGGTTACGCCTGATCAAGTTCAATTGATGAATAATAAAGCTATCGAACTGGTTCCTGCAATTGGTAATGCTCATCAACGGGGAGCTTACATGTCCGCCCGCCCCTTGATTGGTTCCGAAACCCTCGGGCGCAGCCTGTCGCGTACTTTTCGATGTTATAACCATCAGGAGTCTGATGGAATTGGGGGACTGGTGACCATTACAGGCGGCAAGGCGACAACCTGCCGGAAGATGGCTGAAAAAACAACCGACCTCGTTGGTGAATTATTACGTTACCAGGAGCCATGTACCACCCGTGATCTCGTCCTGGAATCATACAGAAGGTACTATGAGAATTAAGCACCGGAGCTGGCATTAATGGAACAACCCTGGAATATTACAGTTAAAATCCTGCGTCAAAAGGGGATGGATGGAAAACCTTATTATCAATCCTATTCCCTGCAGATTCATCCGGATGAATATGTTTTGGATGCTGTTGAGAAAATATGGGCATTTCAAGACCGTACACTTACATTTCGCCATGCCTGCCACCACGCCACATGCGGCGCCTGCGGGATGCGTGTTAATGGAGTGGAGAAACTGACCTGCATTACTTCAATTTACTCCATGACAAAAAACAACGGTGTCCTCCGGATCGAACCACTCAGAAATTTTCCTGTTCTGAGTGACCTGGTTGTGGACATGAGCGACCTCTACAACCATATGGAAGCTGCGGGGTTCACCCAGGTTGCTTCCTTGGAAACCGCCTGTCTTCCCTTTGAAAAATCCACCCAGACCATTCCCGGTCAAACCTTTGAACGGCTTGTGGATTGTATTGAATGCGGGATGTGCATCAGCGCCTGTCCCTCATCCCATACCTCATCTACCTATCAAGGTCCCGCCGCCCTCGCTGCCATCCAGCACACTCTCTGCAAGTCATCTTCCGATAAGCTGATCAACCAGGCTGATCATGAGAATGGAGTCTGGCGCTGCCACAGTGCCTTCGAGTGCAGTGCAGTTTGTCCCTCGCATGTAGATCCGGCATGGCGAATCATGAACCTCCGCCGAAGAGTTATTGGATATCGCTGGAAAAATTTCTTCATGAAGTCATCACAAGAGGATTCCGATGAAAAATAGCCCTTCATCCTCTCGTTGGATTCAATGGTTTGACCCCCGCAACCGGAAGATGGGCTCGTGGGCTTTTATATTAAATCGGATTACCGCTTTGGGTTTGACCCTATACCTTGGAATGCACATGATTGCTTTAAGCAACCTGGCACTCGGTCCGGAAGCTTATAATAACTTCATTGCCCTCGCGAAAACTCCATTAATCAAAATTGGAGAAATGCTTGTCATTGCTGCCGGAATCATTCATGGACTGAATGGAATCCGGATTGGTTTAACCAGTTTTGGCATTGGTGTACGTCACCAACGCACACTTTTTATTGGATTGATGACGCTGGCTATGGTCGCCATCTCCATTTTTGGATTTGCCATGTTTAGACATTAGGAGTGCATATTACCATGTTGACGCCATCCACACCCAAGCCTCGCGAAGGCGCACTCCTATGGACCATTAAAATCCTTGGGGGATTGTTAATCATTGTTTTTCTGGGAATACATTTTATTATCAATCACCTGGTTGCACCGGAAGGTTTATTGAACTATGAACAGGTGTTGAATTATTACCAAAATCCATTGATTCCATTAATGGAAATCGTATTCCTGGTTTTTGTCATCGGGCACTCCCTACTTGGGTTGCGCAGCATCATCCTTGACCTCAACCCGACGGCTCGTCTCTTGAAGATCCTTGATATCCTTTTCATTATAATAGGTGGGGTTGGCATTATCTACGGAACCTGGCTGGCTTTATTTATCGCCCGATTGGGTGGATGATTCGGCAGGTTTCTTGACAACCCCTCGTTCACTGACTATAATCCTCAAACCTGCGGGTGTGGCCAAGCGGTAAGGCATCAGCTTCCCAAGCTGAGATCGCCGGTTCGAATCCGGTCACCCGCTCAGAACAACCCCAAGAAAACAGTGCCTGATTAAGGCGAATGGTTTGATTGACTTTTTTCTCCTGTTGCTATTACGGGAGCACCTGATAAAATTTTATTTACCAAATTGTTGTTGTGACTGAATTTATATAATTTGCTCGATAAAAATAATCAAAAAGTTAATCCATGAAACAACAACCGGGACACGTAAATTAATTTCCTCCATTAATTTATCAATATTTATAAATTATTGTATGGACAAATAATCCGAATGTTAATTAGGTCTGTACTGATAACCTGGTACATGGATTTCTCAATTCTCATTGTAGACATGATCAAACATTAATTTATTAATGGACATTACCTTACAAATTTGTAAGAGTAGCATAAATCTTGCTACTTCATGGTTTAATAGAAACCACACACGGGTATGGAATATTATTTAAATTCAACACCCATATAACTTTACTTTACCCAAACTTTATACAACTTCCATTGAAATCAAGCACGGAGCCTCCATCATGCCTCAAAAAGTAATTCTCTATGTAGAAGACAATCCGGATAATCGCTTGCTTGTCCGCCGTCTATTGCAGGCTAGTGGTTATACGATCCTGGAAGCTGAAAATGCAAGTCAAACCATGCATGTGTTGAAAGATAATACACCTGATTTAATTTTAATGGATATCAATATGCCGGACATGGATGGTTACACTTTAACCAACAAATTAAAATCCAATCCAATCACTTCCGGCATTCCCATTGTCGCCATCACTGCCAACGTTATGCGGGGGGACCGCGAACGAACCCTTCATGCTGGCTGCGATGGATATATCGAAAAACCGATTGATATTGACCGATTCATTAATCAAATCGAATCATTTCTACATAAATAAAACAACCAATTCCAAACCAGGAGTGTTTGAATGTCACCAGAAGCTTATGGAACCACCGGATCTCTTGCTGGATTTTCAAAAGATGTAACTGTATTGGTTGTCGAAGATAATGTCAGTAATTTTGTGGTCATTGCAAGAATTTTGGGGTATCTCGGGATTCATTGTGAATGGAAAACCAGTGGATATGAAGTTCTTGAATATGCTGATTCCATTCCCCGGCTGGACCTGATCCTCATGGATATTCGCCTTCCTTATGAAGATGGTTATGGTGCAATGAAGAAAATCCGTCAATCGACCCGGTTGAAAAACATTCCCATCGTTGCAGTAACTGCAGAAGCCAGTGTGGAGCAGATCAATAAAGCCCGGGCATCCGGATTTGATGGATTCATCGCAAAACCTCTGGATATTGACCGTTTTCCCGATCAAATCCAGCGAATTTTAGCAGGCGAACCGGTTTGGGAGTTGGAATAAGGAGTCATCCATGGAGGTGAGAGATCCGGTTGGCAAGTCTCCATTTCGTTGGTTTCGTACAAGTCTGACAAACCGTACCGTCATCCAGATATTATTGCTGGCTTTATTACCAGTCATCCTCATTAGCCTTGCAACGACACTGCGCTTAAAATCCCAACTCCAGGAACAACTCGCTTCCAGATTGATTAATGTATCAACCACGATTGGCAGCCAGCTGCAAGACCTGGCGGATGATCGCCGGGACTCGTTAGTGCATCTTAAAGAAGATTCAGCTTTTATTGAGGGAATGAATGTTTTATTATCTGTAAACTCAAGCGATACTGAAAAATCAAATGCAATTGAGGACATCAATGGTGTATTGGATCAGTATTTCATGTTTGGGGGAAGTGAACCAATTTTTGAAAACATCGCAATTTATGACATAAATGGTAATTTAATCCATTCATATAAAACCAACTGGCTTGGTACAACCAGCATCCTGCCCCAGGACATTCAACAATTATTGGCGACGAATGAATCTGCATTAACCTATGACCTTCCTCCTTATTTCCCCCGCCAGATGGTGTTACTGACAGCCAGTTTATACTCCAATCCGGATCTCAGTAAAATTGCCACTGTTATCGGTTTTAGTGAAACCAACCTTCCTCAGAATTTAATTTCCAATGCACAATTATATTTTACAGGTTCAAATGCCTACTTTCTCTCAAAAGAAAAGTTCCTGGCAGGTCTGGGTTTATCTAATCAGATGGTTGCCCCTGAGAATCTTGATCAGGAACAATTGGGCGTTATCCGAACAATCGTCGACCATAGTGCTTCGAAAGGTGTCGTCCCTGTCTCCTGGTTGGACAATCGAATTGTTTATGGATTTGCAAAGCCAATTTCCAGTTTAAAAACCACATTGATCGTTGTTGTTCCACAAATTTATGTTTCTTCTCAATTAAAGGGAATCAACGATACAAATATCCTATTATTTGGTGTGGCTTCCATCATTATCAGCATCTTATTATATTGGGGCACGCGTCGCATCATCCGACCCATTGTGGATTTGGCAAGTGTAACCAGGCATTTTTCTGAGGGAGATTGGTCTCAACGCGCCAGGGTTGATCGGCAGGATGAAATTGGGCAGCTGGCATCTGCATTTAACCAAATGGTGGATCAACTCTCCACCCTGTACCGCTCTATGGAAACCAAGGTCGAAGAACGGAAAGAACAATTAAGAGTTGCATCCGATATTGCCTTATCTGCTTCCCAATTCACAGACACAATCAAGATGTCGGAAAATGCGGTTGAATTATTAGCCAAACGATTTACTTATCCATTTGCCGCCATATACCTGACCGATGAAACAGGTAATTATCTCACCATCGAGGCCGTAAGCAGTACATTTCCTGGTGGAAATGCCTTGAAAGGTCGTCGAATAGCTCTCAATTCACCTGCACTGGTGGGATGGGTGGCAGCACACCAACAATCACAGGTCGCTTTGGATATATCACCGGTTGAAACCATGGAGCAGGGAAATCTGGTTCTTTACGAAACCCGCTCTGAAGTGGCTGTTCCCATATCGATTGGCAACCAGTTAATCGGGGTTTTGGATATTCAACATTCAATACCCAATGCATTTGATCCGGATACTGTTTCCACATTGCAATTTCTGGCAAACCAGCTGGCAACTGGTCTCAGGAACATCCTACTGTTGATGTCAGCACAAATCAACTATGAGGAGACCGCACTTCTCTATCGGGCAAGCCGTCAAATTTCAACAGCATCTACGGAATCTCAAGTATTGGAAATCATCTGTGGCGCATTGGCACAGACGAATCATGTGAGCATCATTCTTTCTATGGGCGATCATTACTTTTCCATCGATAACATTTACGATCCCCATCAAGACAGTATGGATGAAACATTAATCGGGAAAAAATTACCCATCCACAGGGATTTGGGTGACCTTGATGCCCTCACTACCACCCTGATTGACGATATGAATTCTCCTTCCCTATTTGAGAGCGTATTGGCTTTACTCAATCAAATTAAGTGTAAACACGCTGCGATGATTCCAATTCTGGAAAATGGAACCCCCACCAGGATTATCGTACTTGGAACACGCGATGCCAGTCCATATAACCAGGGTATTATTCAGCCTTTTACCAGTATTGCAGAAATTATTGGTTCCACATTGGACCGAATACATATTCTTGCCCATCTCCAGGACCATGTCACCGAGTTGGAGATTCTGACCTCATTAAGTAAGGCAATCTCATCAGAAACAGATATCCAACAGCTACTGGATCAGTTGCATAATCAGGTGCAAGCCGTGATGGGAAGCGGTCTTGGATTCTTCGTGGCGCTGTACAACCCTAATGACAATCTGGTTGAATTCCCTTACCTGTATGAAGATGGTCAAGTCGTCTCAATGGACCCAATCCCACTCGGTGAAGGTTTAACATCTTATGTAATTTTAAATCAAAAACCTCTCATGATAGTGAATGACATGGAGCGCGCAGCGCTTCAACTTGGGGGAAAGGTGTATGGAAAATCAGCCCAGTCATGGTTGGGCGTGCCATTGATTGTCGGTGGTGACACAATTGGTGCACTGGTAATTCAAGACAGCGAACATGAAAATCGTTTTTCTGAAGCTGACCTCAAGTTGTTAAACATTCTGGCACCTCAAATTTCGATTGCTGTTCGAAATGCTCAATTACTTTCAGAAATGGCTCAGACACTTCGATCACTCCATCAGGAAAGCCAAATGTTGAATACCCTCCTGGAACACCTTCCCCAACAAGTGTATTTTAAAGATCGGGAAGGATTATTAATCAGGGTCAGTGATTCGTACTCCAAAGTACTGGGACATCCCCAGAGCGATATCATCGGTAAATGTGAAGTTGACATCAATGGAGATGAGTTTTCCGATAGCATGAATGATGATTTGTCGGTTATGGAACAAAATCAATCCATATTAAATGTTCAAAAAGAAACTCAACTTCCTGATGGACATCTTTCCTGGACAGTCGAATCGAGAATACCCTTGCATGATCCAGAAGGCGCTGCGCAGGGTGTCCTTGGGATCATACAGGATGTAACTGATTTCAAAAAAGCCGAACACCAGGCAATCCACCATACTGAACAAATTCGGACTGTATCAGAAATCGCACGTGATGCCACCCAAACTCTTAACCTGGATGAGCTGCTCACCAAGGTTGTGAATCTTGTCCTGGACAGGTTTGGTTATTACCATGCCTCTGTTTTCCTGTTGGACTCTGCAGGTGAATATGCTGTCTTAAAACAATCCACCGGAGAAGCTGGTGCTCAAATGTTGGAGATCGGTCATCGGCTATTGGTCGGCAGCTTGTCCATCGTTGGTCAGGCGGTGGGGAACGGGGAACCGGTGGTTTCCAATGATGTAGTAAATGACCCTTCATATTATCCGAATCCTTTGCTCCCGGAAACCCGTTCTGAACTGGCAGTACCATTACATTCCGGCAAAATAATACTGGGCGCTATTGATGTCCAAGCGTCCACAAAAGATGCATTTTCAACCGAAGATATCAATATTCTACAAATTTTAGCTGATCAACTGGCTGGCGCGATTGTCAACAGCACACTCTATGGGAAATCCCAGGATTCTTTACTCAAACACAGGTTGCTGCATCAACTAACCGGAACTGCAACAGCTGCCCAATCCATGGATGAAGCCATCGCTGCTGTAGTGACTGGTCTTCGAACATCATTGTTTGGAGATCGGGTTTCGGTTTACATCAAATCTGGAAATAACCTGGTGCTTCGAGCCACGGCAGGTTATGAAACTACAACTCCTCAGGATGAGTCTGTGACCATGGGAGAAGGGTGGTTTGGGAAGGTCACATTGGATCGAATATCTGTCCTTGAAACTGTGGACTATGAGTCGTTAAAATATTCCGATGAAAATCCAATTCGATCCCGAATTGCTATACCAATTCAATACACCGGGCAATTATTCGGGGTCCTCTGCCTGGAAAGCCGGTATTCTTCAGCTTATGACGAAAATGACCTTGAATTAATGACCACCCTGGGAAACAACCTGGGGGTTGTAATTGAGAATCTACAGCTGGTCAATCAAATCCGGCTGCAAATGGAACGCCAACAGCGGTTATTTAAAATTACCGACCGCATACGTCAATCAACGGATATGGAGACCATTTTAAAGACATCTGTATCTGAAGTAGGAAAAATCATGAATGCAACCCACGCAAAAATCCGGATTGCACCCCTGACCCATCAACCAAATAGCGGTGGGAATTCCCCCGATCCTTCAGAACGCGAGAATGGCAAGGAGGTGGAGGAATGAGTTATCTCTCTTCGCTTAACCCCAAAAATACTCCTCAATCCATGGAAGGCAGGGGCGATTTTAGTATTTTTCGAGAACAGTTATTACAATACTTTCTCCTTTCTACAAGTGGAGGATTTATTTTATCTTTATTAATCATTCTTCCATTTAGTGTAATAAATAATAAATGGTTGATATTCATAATTGGCTCGATCTTGACAGGTCCTCTGTTTCTGGCAACTCTGAATCGCGGTCTTTCATATAAACTGCGTTCAAATATTTTATTGGTTGTATTATTTTTGTCCGGAAACCTCTTTCTGATCTTTCAAGGCATATCCGGGATTGGATTTGCTTTTTTTGTTTTCTTGTTTGTTCTTTCAGTCGTTCTATTGAGGTTGGCATCGGGTGTCTGGTTCTTCGTCCTGTCTTTGATATCCAGCAGTATCATCGCCAATCTTTATATAGCCGGCATCCTGAATCACCCAACAGCAAATTCATCTGAAGTTCTTCTCCTGGGTCATTGGATTCAGTCCATGGTTCCATTTCTTCTCCTGGGAGTCATAACGCTTGTTGGATCGAATCTCTTCGTTCAAGGATTGGAAAAATCCATTCAATCCCAAATCCAATTAAGCCGTGAATTAAACAGGGAACGCGACTTGCTTTCTGTGCGCATCGATGATCGGACCAGGGAATTGGAGGGTTCTCTCAATAGATTGCAAATCTCTGCTGAAATCGCCCATTTCATCGTATCCACATTGGATATCGATTCCCTTCTCCAGCAGGTGGTGGAATTACTTCAGGTTCGTTTTCACCTGTACTATGTCGGCATTTTTCTCATGGATGATGCTGGTGAATATGCTGTTTTACACGCCGGAACCGGAGAGGCTGGGCAAAAATTACTCACTCAAAATCATCGCTTGATACGTGGGGGATCCTCCATGATTGGTCGGGCTGTCGCCCAAAATGAACCCCGCATCACCCAGGAAACCATGTTTGAAAATATTTGGTTCAAAAATCCCGTCCTGCCACTCACCCGTTCTGAAATGGCTCTCCCATTATCCAGCCATGGGAAAGTATTCGGTGCCTTAACCATCCAATCTGAAGAAGTCAATGCGTTTTCTGACAAGGACATTGAATTATTAAAGGGTGTGGCAGACACGTTATCAATCGCTCTTGAAATAACCCGATTGAAAGAAGAAAACCAAAATAACAGGGATGAGATTCAATCGCTTAATCGAACCTACCTGGAGCAAGCCTGGAAAAACACGCTGGAATTGCATCCTGATTTATCAGCAGAGTTTGAATCTTCTCTAAAAATGGAAGGACAGGACGTTCACCAGGTGGAAGTGCCTTTATTATTACGGGGGCAGGAAATTGGAGCCATTCAGATGGATCTCAAAGGACATGCCCCAAGCCCCGAGCAATTGCAACTCGCTGAAGCAATTGCCCTCCAAACCGCCCTTGCATTGGACAATGCACGTCTATTGGAGGAGACCCATAACCAGGCAGTGCAGGAACAAAAAATCAATGAAATCGCTGCTGCCATCTCCACAGCCTCAAGTCTGGATCAAATCTTAAAAACAACAGCCTCAGAAATTGGAAATCTTCCATCCATTGCAGAAGTTACCATTCACCTTGTAACCCATGATTCGCCAGAATCACTGGATCAATCCCGAGTCTTCCATATTCATGATGGTCAAAATTAAGGAACGACAGTCATGATCCATTCCATTTTCCCATCAATAAATCCTTCTGGAAAAAATCACTCCGATTTGTCTGAACTGCAAACTCTCCGGCAACAGTATCTTCAAAATATCCTTTATGCCAGTGTTATTGTCGGCACATTGATGTTTGCCATGGTCAGTTTTAATTCAATCCAAAAGGGTTTATGGGGATTATTTAGCATCCATCTCATTACCTTTGGTTGGATATTATTTATCACTTTTTTCCGAAAACTCTCATATCTAGCCCGGTCTGTCTCGGTTCTACTTATTTTATATATACAGGGACTTGTGAGCATGATCGGCTGCGAACAACCTGGAACTGGCATGATTTATTTATTAACCATTACGATCATCACCAGCATCTTGCTGGGGATTCGCAGGGGATGGGTGGTGTTGGGAATAAGTGCAGCAACCCTCGCTTTCATTGGGATTGGCTTTTACAACCACATCTTCCCCATATCTTCATTCAACTGGTCATCCAATAACAATCAACTATCCTCTTGGGGAATTTATATCGGGTCATTTTTGATGCTCTCCCTGGTGGTTATCACCGCCATTCATAACATCACAACAGGATTGATCGCCAGCCTTGAATCTAAAAATCAATTGAATGATGATTTACAGCTGGTCCGTTCATCTCTTGAAACGCGGGTTGAAGAACGAACCAACCAGCTTCGAAAACAAACGGCGCAGTTGGCAGCCGCCTCTGAAATTGCCCATGAAATATCATCAGAAACAGATCTTTCAACCCTTTTAAATAATTCACTTTATTTGATACAGAAACAGTTTGGTTTTTATCATGCTTCCATCTTCCTCCTTGATTCCCGCAAGGAATATGCTGTTCTTCGGGCTTCCACAGGTGAAGCTGGACGGCAAATGCTGGAACACCATCACCAATTAAAGGTT
>ERZ1026805.207-NODE-207-length-45353-cov-8.695991_pt1 | contig 45353 bp, 47 predicted proteins | sample MGYA00520883_ERZ1026805 | MGnify/ENA primary metagenome ERZ1026805 (study PRJEB33270, sample SAMEA104284476) | anaerobic digester metagenome | biome: Anaerobic digester microbiome; feature: mesophilic sludge digester; material: Anaerobic digester biomass | place... | reverse complement strand
TGTTTTTACCTTGATGGGGCATCCCAGTTTACCACCATCCGTCATGGAGGTATCCATATATCCCAGAATGATACAGAACCCACCCAGTTTGAATGGGCCATGGGAGAACCCGGCATACAGCTCATCTTTGCAGGCTCTCCCCAAACCAGAGGAAGAGGAGAGAGGATCAATCAGACCTTTCAGGATCAGCTGGTATCTGAGCTCAGGCTCCATACAATCACTACTGCAGAGGCTGCAACACAATAATACCGAAGTTCAGCAAACGATTCGGTGTAAAACCAGAGGATACAACCGCTGCATGGAGGCACACGAGTGCAAAGTTACCAGATATTCTCTGTACACGGTATCAGAGGAAGGTGAATAATGACAAAGGGGCAGATCATCCAGCTTCTCCCTATAAAGACACAGAGGCATTTTGTGAAGGCATCGGTTACTGTCAACCACTGGACTGACGACTCATGGCATGTATTCCATGAAACCTATGGTGAGATACCCTGTGAACCGATCCCCGTTGTGAGTCCGGCTGGACCCCTTCATCGGCTCAGGGCCGGACGAAGGGAGAGCATGTCTTTGGGGGTGGCAGAATCATAGTGCATGTGGCATTTTTATGTTGCGTTAATACTGTTTCCGGTAAATAAAAGAGTTGCTTCTTTCGTTTCCTATAGCCCTTTGTTCATAGCCCTCTTTACGCCTTACAAATCCCGTCGCAGTTCCTGCACTGAAGATTGGTGTTGTAAAGTTCATAGAATCTTTCGGGATGCCTGGCATAGAGATATTCCCACTGGATCACCACAATAACCGACATTGCCAGAACAGAATAAGTCCAGAAAGAGGGGACAAAAACAAGCGTGGAGAAGGCCATGAGGTAACCCCAGTTATTTATTCTGCAGGTATTACAGCACTTATTCCCTATTATCCACTTAAAAACGCACCAGACTGATACACAAAACTGGTCCATGAAGATAAAAAAAACTACAGTCAGGATGACCCACATACGATTAAGCACCCCGGTATGGAAAAGGATACCAACAAAAAGTACGGCAAGTAACCAATAGATAGCTGTTTTCACAGCACCGACATTCATACGGTGAGTATAATCAGCAAGTTTTGCCTGGAATTTTTCATGTCTGGCCGAGTCACCGGCAGATGCAGCAGAATAATGTTTCTCAAAAATCTTCCCCATTGAAATCTTGGAATTCACGCGTGGAACCATGCGCTTGATGAGAAGCCACATAATCATAGCCCATATGACGTGGTAAACCTTTAAAAAAAGGATTTGATAGGTAAAGGTTCCAACAAGAATTTCCGGCCGCCAGATAGCCAAAACAAGGATCAACGCTGTGATTAAGCCCTTAATGAGTAACTTTATTCCTCCGTGATGTTCGGTACCCATTTTCAGTTATCCTTTCCACAAAACAGAACCGGTAATGTTCCTGACGCTTAACATTATGTTACAGCATTTATTGACAATACTGCTCCAAAATGGATAGGGTCTGACATGACGCCTTATCACTCCCTGTGATAAAAATCCCTTTCTCTTCATTCCATCACTTCATACATGTTTTAAAGGACTTTGGCTTTACCATGTGGCCTTGCTCTTTTCTCCCAAATTTCCAGTACCAATGAGTTTCCCACCCTCATATCTCTCGATTCTGATAACCTGCCCCATCTCATCGTAAATCAGGCACGCGCCGTGCCTCTTACCGTAGACATAGGTGGCTTCTTTCATAGGAATTCCCTGCCTATCGAATAAAGCATAGTGGCCGTGAAGTTTTCCATTTAGGTATTCTGCCTGGGTTTCGATGTTTCCGTTGTCATGATAACTTTTATATATTCCTTGAAGCTTGCCGTGGTCATATTCTGCCTCTACCCATATCGTGCCATCCCGTCGGTAAATCCTGCTATTACCGTGCAGCCTGCCATATTTAAAAGAACATTCTTCTTCGACCTCTCCTGTGGGGTAGTATCTGGTGCTTTTTCCGTGAGCCCTCCCTTCTTTGAAGGCTAACTCACTCTTCACCATTCCCCCGCGGTAATATTCTCTGACCACACCATCTGGTATTGCACCTGATTTATGAATTAGGACACCTTTTTTATCATAGACCTCAACGGCGATTACCTCGTCTCCGCGATAATAACGTATCTCTTCTGTCTTATCCTCAATCCCCGGGGTGACAATCCGTTGTATCTCATCCATTGACTTTAACCCTCCACATTCATCCGACCTGTCCAATAAGCATTCATTTTGTCCTTTGATGGAAGAACTGAATAGCAATCTCACTGATCTTTTTCAGAAGACCACCGACACAACCATTTTTTACAGGACTATTTTAAAGGCTGATTCCAGGCAGCCCTTCACGCGAGGGCAGATGCTAAATAAATGGTATGATTCCGAATTGAACATTTGACATATATATCACCTGACTTTTCATTTGTCAAAAGACAATATGTGAGGAACCTGAGTCTTTGTAACACAATCATTTCTATTGGCTTTTTCACCACAACCAGTGCTAATATGTTTTAAAATTCAAACAGCAGGAGAAATACAATGCCATCAAGAATTGTAGTCAATGTAGAAAAAATGCTTGACCGTGGCCCGGAATATGGATTTCTTGAGGCACAGATCAACTTTGAGGAAAAAGCAACACCTGCAAAGGGTATGAGTTTTGCGTCCGTAATTGTTTCGTTAGCAAAGACAGAGGTGGGGGGTATGACATTTGACGAAATCAGGGCAGCGGCATTATTGAAGGCCCTCTCGTTCCTGGAGGCTTGCTTAAAAAAGCCGGGCACCCGCTGATGGATTTTTTCCTGATAACCTGCAACTCCCGACAGATTAAATTTTTACACTTTGCCATACTCGCCTAAAAAGGGTTAGGAACGCTTTTTAGGCTAATAAGGCTGCAAAAAGTTCATAAAACCCTTAATTTCAGTTATTTATTGACTTTTGCCAGTTCTTTATCATACTATATGTAGTTTTTTTAAAACCAGGTTAGGAGTCAGGTCATGTATGCAATAATACAGAGTGGCGGCAAGCAGTACAGGGTTATGGAAGGAAAAAAGGTTAAACTCGAAAAACTGACCGTCAATGCAGGTGATGATGTTCAGATAAAAGAGGTCCTCGTCTTCAACGACGGTTCGAATACTGTCATTGGAAGTCCCTACGTTGAAGGGGTTTCTGTGAATGGAAAAATTATCTCCCATGGTAAAAACAGAAAGGTGGTTGTCTTCAAGTACAGAAGGAGAAAGGACTCCAAAACAAAGAAAGGTCATCGTCAACCTTACACAGAAGTTCTGGTAGAAAAGATATCAATGGAGGCACCCCATGGCGCATAAAAAAGCAGGCGGAAGTTCGAGAAATGGCCGCGATTCACGTGGCCAGAGGCTCGGGGTAAAAACCTACGGCGGCCAGACAATAAAGGCCGGAACAATCATCATGAGACAGCATGGAACTAAGATTCATCCAGGAAAAAATGTAGGTATTGGCCGCGATAACACCCTCTTTGCGCTCATCGACGGCACTGTAAAATTTGACATAGCCGGCGATAAGAAGAGGGCCCATGTATACCCTGTTGAATGAAATTTGTTGATGAAGCAAAAATCCTTGTCAAAGCAGGAGATGGCGGCCAGGGATGTACAAGCTTTAGAAGGGAAAAGTTTGTTCCCAAGGGTGGACCAGACGGTGGCGACGGTGGCAAGGGAGGGGACGTAGTCATATCAGGATCACAGAACCTTGCAAGTCTCTTAGATTTCAAATATCGGCGAATTTTTAAAGCAGAAAAAGGCAAAAACGGAAGCAGTAGAAATAAAAGAGGTAGGGATGGTAAAAACCTTATCATCCATGTACCCTTTGGTACTGTTGTGTTTGAAGGAAGCAGCAACAAACTCCTGGTTGATATTACGGCCAATCAGAGTACATGCATAGTGGCGAGAGGGGGCAAAGGGGGAAAAGGTAATGCCCATTTTGTAACTCCGACCCACAGAGTGCCCTATGAATTCGAGCCTGGTGAACCTGGTGAGGAAAAAGAACTGTTATTAGTGCTAAAACTGATTGCAGACGTCGGCATTATTGGTTTACCAAATGCGGGAAAATCGACTCTTATTTCACGCCTCACAGATGCAACCCCAAAGATAGGCGATTACCCCTTCACTACCTTATCACCAATCCTTGGGGTCCTGCGTGAAGGAGACAACGCTTTTGTTATAGCAGATATCCCAGGTATTATTGAAGGAGCTTCCCAGGGGAGAGGCCTTGGACTGACCTTTTTACGGCATATCGAAAGAACGCGAATGCTGCTCCTTGTCTTAGATGTTTCAGCGACTAACCCGGTGGAAGACTACAATACCTTGAGACACGAGCTTAACTCTTATAAAAGAGGGATGTTCAGCCGGCAAAGAATTGTAATATTAAATAAAGCAGACAAGGTTTCAGAAGAAAAGGCTGATAAATGGCGATCGGCCCTTATCCGAAAAAAAGAAGAAGTTGTGGTGATGAGTGCCTTGAAGGGATTGGGTATAGACGCTTTAAAAGAGATGATTAAAATGAAAGATTTTAATAAGGTTGCCCATGCTTAGAGCAAAGAGAATTGTTATCAAGATTGGCACATCCATACTGCTTGACAGGTATAAGCGAGTCAGCATTGACATGATCAGAAACTTTGCCAGACAAGTAAAGACCTTGAATGATATGAAAAGGGAAGTGATTATCGTATCAAGCGGGGCCATTGCCTGCGGTATGGAGACATTGAATCTCAAGAAAAAGCCTAAGGAGATTGAAAAACGCCAGGCTCTTGCCTCTGTTGGCCAGGTTCTCCTCATGAAAATGTACATGGATGCCTTCGCATGGGAAAAAATGCGCGTTGGCCAGGTGCTCCTCACCCACGAGGACATTAAGAGCAAAGATCGGTGTCTCAATTTGATGAATACCCTCAACAGCCTTCTTTCCATGGATATAATTCCAATCATTAATGAAAACGATGCCTTATCATTTACGGAAATCAAGTTCGGGGATAATGACAACCTTTCCGCCTTGATAGCCCAGATCACGGATGCTGATCTCCTTCTGCTCCTGTGCGATGTTGATGGGCTATATGACAAGGATCCGACAAAGCATCCTGATGCACGGTTGATCAGGCTCATAGAAAAGATTGATGAAAGCGTCGAAAAATTGGCAGAAGGAACGAAAAGCGAGAAGAGCGTCGGCGGCATGATCAGCAAGATAGAGGCTGCTAAAAAAGCAGGCTATTACGGCATTCCCACAAGGGTTATACGGGGCGACATTGAAAACATCATTGTACGGGTCATAAAAGGTGAAGAACCAGGAACCCTTTTCCTCCCAAGTAAGAAGATTTCTCGCAGGCAATGGTGGGCAGCTTTTGCCTACAAGACTAAAGGTACAGTATGGGTAGACGAAGGTGCAGAGGCAGCCATCTCTAACCATGGCAAAAGCCTTTTACCTTCCGGTATAACGAAAACAGAAGGTGACTTCCGGCGGGGTGAATGTATAGAGGTTAACAATAATAAAGGTACTGTTATTGCCAGAGGTATCGCAAATTATTCATCTACAGATGTAAATAAGATAAAGGGCCTCAAAAGCGTTGATATTGCGAAGAAGCTTGGCTATAAATACACTGAAGAAATAATCCACAGAGATAACATGGTGATCATATGAAACCTGACAAGCTTGCCATGACAGCTAAAAAAGCTGCCCATACCATAGCCCATACGCCAGCAGAACAGAAAGACAGGGCGCTGATTACGCTGGAACAACTCATAGGCGACGAAAAGGCCTATCTGATGCTGGAAAACAAAAAGGATATTGAAACAGCCGAGAAAGCAGGGCTTGCAAGAAGCCTGGTTGACCGTTTGAGAATCGATGAAAAGGTCATCGAGGAAATGCAGGCAAGTATTCATGATGTTGTAAATCTGGCAGACCCGGTAGGAGAAATCGTCAAAATATGGAAAAGACCGAATGGGCTGCAGGTGGGTCGCATGAGAATCCCCATCGGAGTAATATTCGTCATATATGAGTCCCGACCAAACGTGACAATAGAGGCATTTTCACTGTGCCTGAAAAGTGGAAACTGCGTTATCCTCAAAGGTGGTTCTGAGGCCAGCCACTCAAACAGGGCCCTTTTCAGGCTAATTCAGGAGGCTCTTAAAAGGACCGGTATCACACCAGAGATTGTCCAGCTGGTTGATATAAACGATCGTTCCTACATCTACGACCTCCTCACCTTGGAGGAATATATCGACCTCGTGATACCGAGAGGCGGGGAGGAGCTTTTGAGAAGCGTTGTCGAGCATTCTCGCATTCCTGTTCTGAAGCATTACAAAGGGGTATGCCATATTTTTGTAGATGAATCGGCTGATTTTCCCATGGCTTACGAGGTCTGCCTCAATGCCAAGGCACAGAAACCTGCCACATGCAATGCCATGGAAACCCTCCTCGTCCATGAAGCAATTGCGAAAGATTTCCTGCCTGAAATGATAAAACGGCTAAAGAAAAGCGGGGTTAAGGTCAAAGGTTGCCAGAGAACCATTCAGATAGTTAACGGTATAGATCCTGCGCAGGAAGAAGACTGGTCCCAAGAGTATCTTGACTTCGTTCTCTCCATACGGGTAGTGAAGGATATGGATGAAGCAATTGACCATATAAGGACATACGGTTCAGACCACACTGAGGCCATTATCACTAAAGATTACCAGAGGGCATGGCAATTTCTAAAAGAAGTGAACTCCTCCCTCGTGCTTGTTAACGCATCCACAAGGCTCAATGATGGTTTTCAACTGGGTCTTGGAGCAGAAATGGGAATAAGCACAACAAAGCTTCACGCTTTTGGGCCTATGGGTCTGGAGGAACTGACCGTTACAAAATTCATCGCTTTCGGTGAAGGCCAATTGAGGGTTTGATGAGAGTAGGCATCTTTGGAGGCACCTTTGATCCAGTTCACAATGGACACCTGAGAGCTGCTGAGGAAATCGGGGAGTCTTTTTCTCTTGAAAAGGTTTATTTTGTACCGGCATACATCCCTCCCCATAAAAATACAGGCAATATATCGGCCATGGAAGACCGCTTAGCCATGGTACGGCTGGCAATAAAAGGTAACAGACGATTTTCAGCCTCTGATGCGGAGTTAAGACGTGGCGGCATCTCTTACTCCATCGACACCATTGAGATAATGGAAAAGAGATTCAAAGATGTTTATTATCTCATTGGTGTGGATGCCTTCGATGAAATTGATACGTGGCACAGGTATGAGGATCTTTTCTATCATACAAATTTCATCGTTATGGTAAGGCCGAATCACAGAAAAAAGTCCGGGCTTACAATGTTTCCCAAAAACGTACGGAAACAGATGACACCCTTGAATGATTACTCATTTCAGCATAACTCTGGCCGACAGGTTTACCTTCAGCTCATCACGCAGCTCGACATCTCTGCAACACGAATTCGCACTTCTGTAGGCAGCAGAAAATCGATCAGATATCTTGTCCCTCCTGCAGTGGAGACGTATATAAAAGAAAAAGGGCTTTATCAGTGAATAGTGAAAAAATAGAACCGGCAAATAGAAGCAGGAGACGTGGAATTAACAGGGAAAATGAGACAGGCGGTAAAAATTAGGAGGGGAAAAATACCCAGCCTTTTGGGCCAGGGAAAAACTGATGGATACCTTTGAGAAGGCACAGAAATGCGCACAGTTTGCAGATGAGAAAAAAGGCAGGGATATCGTCATTCTTGAACTTATCGGGCTTACTGACATTGCCGATTACTTTGTATTGGCAAGTGCCACGAGCGAAAGACATGTGAGAACTATTGCTGAGGCTGTTGAGGTTGGCATGAAGGGGATAGGGGTGAAACCTTTTTCTCTTGAAGGTTATGACGATGGCAGATGGGTAATAATCGACTATCAGAACGTCATAATCCATATTTTTATAGAATCGTTAAGAGAATTATATGACCTTGAGAGTTTGTGGATTGAAGCAAAAAGATATAAGCTTCAAAAAGGAAATAAGCTTTTAGGAGTGGATCATGGATAAGAGAAAGTTGGAACGTTTTAAAAAGAGTCTCCTTAATATGCGGGGGGAGATTCTCAAGAAGTCCAAAAAACTGAAAGAGGATTCCTACACGCTCGGCACAGATGGTATCCAGGATATGGCGGATGCGGCCAGCAATTCATATAACGTGGATATCCTCATGAGCATCAGCGATAATGATATAAAGCTTCTCAAAGATATAGATAATGCCCTTGATAAGATCAAGAATAGTAACTATGGGATTTGCGAGGAATGTGAGGAAAAAATAACTGAAAAAAGACTTGAAGCAAATCCTGTGGCAAGGTATTGTATAACGTGTCAGAGAATGATGGAAGAAAAAGGTATGTAACTTAATGAAGTACAAAATATACGTATTTCTCTTTTTCATAGTTTTCGGGTTTTACGTATATCTGGGTATCCTGAACCCGGACGAGGTGAAGTTTTACTTCGGAGGGCAACAAGCCCTTAAAATGTCTGTGGGGCAATTCGTTGTAATTGCTTTTGCACTCGGCATCATTGTCTCAATCCTCGTAGGTTTGGTTGACGACATAAAAAAAAGCGTGACCGTGTGGAAGAAAGGGAAAAGAGGCAAGAGAAAAGATGAGTTTTTAACCCTTATTGAAAAAGCAAAATCTTATGACCTCAAGGGAGATAGAGATAAGGCTATTGAACAGCTAAACCGGGTCATTCTCCGGGCCCCTGACATTGAAGAGGGGTACACATCACTTGCAAAACTGTATGCATCTTCAAAAGAATACAACAAGGCCATAGAGATACTCGACCTGGCAGAAACCCACCTCGGTAAAAAAGAATCGATCCTTCTCAAGAAAGTAAAAATAAGAACCTTTACAAAAGAGTTTGCAAAACAGGAAGCTGACCTGAAAGAAATTTTAAAATATAACGAATCTAATTTTGAAGCACTCGGGATGTTGCGCGACCTCTACATATCGCAAAAAAGATGGGATGACGCATACGATGCAGCCAAGAGGATTGTCAAGTTTATCAAAACACCTGATGAAAAAAGGAGACTCCTCGGTATACGGTACGAAAAGGCTTCTGCTATTTTTGAAAGAAATAACCCCTCTGAGTATGATTCTATCGTAAAAGAACTCAAGGACATTATCAGCGAGGACAAAAGGTTTATACCCGCCTACGTTCTGTTGGCTGAGATCTACAAAAAAACGAATAAACTAAATGAAGCCGGCCGTGTTTATGGAAGAGGATATTCAAAGACAGGCCATATAACTTTTCTTTCTAAAATGGAGGATCTTTTTATTGATAGAGGTGATCCAGGAGTAATCCTGAAAATCTACAGGAGAATCCTTGATGTGGCTACCAAAAATAATCTTATAGAGTTTCTCTATGCGCGGCTTTGCCTCCGTCTTGAAATGATTGATGAAGCAATCTATACGCTAAACGCCCTCGAGTCAACGGGGGCAGATTTTAAAGGCCTTCACAAGGCCATGGCCGAGGCATATATCCATCGGGGACAGATGGAGAAAGCTGTTGAAAAATTCAGACACGCATTCCCTGCCGAACATGTTTACATACCCTTCTGGTGCGATAACTGCCATGCAAAAAAGGTGGAGTGGGAAGATTTTTGTGATAATTGCTACAGCTGGAATACAATTAATGTCCGAAAGGAAGATTTCCTTCGGAGTGACTCTGCTGAATTGCAAGCCCTCTACGAAAGCGAAGATTGGGTTGAAGGAGCGTAATGATGAGACACGAACTTATCTTAAATAACGATAACAAGCTCATTTTCCTCATTCTTGATGGTGTGGGGGATATCCCCAACCCTCAGTTTTCTTATACCACACCCCTTGAAGCTGCCAAAAAACCAAATATTGACAGCTTGGCCAGAGAAAAAGGCATCCTTGGACGGATCATACCTGTTGACATCGGAATAACACCGGGCAGCGGACCGGGACATCTGAGTCTCTTCGGTTATGATCCTCTTGAACATGAGATAGGCAGGGGAGTTCTGGAAGTCCTTGGCCTTAATATGGACCTGCAGGATGGGGATCTTGCTGCAAGGGCCAATTTCTGCACGATCAGGGACAACATTGTTGTTGACAGACGGGCAGGAAGAATACCAACAGAGGAAACAGTACGGATCTGTGAAAAGATAAGCGGTGCTATCCCAGAAATTGAAGGCGTAAAGCTTCTTATCAAGCCAGGGAAATCCCACAGGTTTGCAGTCATTTTCCGGGGGAAAAATCTTTCAGAGCACCTGACAGATGCTGATCCTCACAAAGATCATTTGCCCGTAGTCTTCTCTGAACCGAAAGATGACAAGGCCATTTTTGCTTCACACATCGTTAACACTTTTATAGAAAAGGTGGCTGTTCTTCTCAAAGGTGAAAAGGCTGCAAACGGTGTTCTTCTGAGAGGCTTTTCAGCGAAACCAGCAATACCATCCTTCTCGGACAATTACGGGATGAAGGCACTTGCTATTGCCACCTATCCCATGTACAGAGGAATTGCAAAAGTCCTCGGTATGGATGTGAAGGATGAAACGAAGGACTACCAGGAGATGCTGAAGGCACTGAGAGACAACTATGACTCCTATCAATTTTTCTTTCTTCACATAAAAGAAACGGATCTTGCAGGTGAAGACGGTAACTTCCCGCAAAAGGTTGCTGCCATAGAAACCGTTGACCCCATGATCCCCGAGATCTATAGCCTCAATCCTCAAGTCCTTGTCATTACCGGAGACCATTCCACACCCTGCCCTATGAAGGGTCATAGCTGGCACCCTGTTCCGCTGTTGCTGGTAACAAAAACAGGTGAAAGGGATGGAATGGCCTTCCATGAAAAGAACTGCGTTACCGGAAGCATAGGAACAATTTACAGTAAGCAGCTAATGCCCCTTGTTCTTGCCCACGGGCTGAGACTTGATAAGTACGGCGCATAATCTTGTAAAAGACCTTGTGAACCTGATCTGTCCCCTGCGTTGTGGAGGGTGTAATGTCCATGGGCATACCCTGTGTCCGCAATGCATCGATTCCTTTCTCGTTGTTGACGAAGAAACATCCTGTCCCATATGTGGAATGCCTGTGGGGATACGGAAAGTCTGCGGAAGGTGTATTGCTGAAAAAAACATGTTTGCTGAGGGCCTTTACGGATTCTACTATGAGAACAGACTCCGAGATGCTATGCACTCGTTCAAGTTCTCAGGACGAAAAGATGTTGGGAGGTGTCTTGTAGGTCTTGTCGAAGAAAAAATTTCTGCCTTTTCAGACAAATTTGACTGTATCATACCAATCCCTGTCACAGAAAAAAGATTGCGAGAAAGAGGGTTCAACCAGTCATTTATTCTTGCCGAGGAAATAGCAAGGATGACCGGCAGACCCGTTCTGCATTCAATGCTTCGAAAAACAAAAGAGACCAAGGATCAGTACACCCTCTCAAGGGAGGAGAGAAGGAAAAACATAAAGGGGGCTTTCTCTCTTACCGGCAATACAAGCCTTAAAGGGAAAATGGTGCTTCTCGTTGATGATCTTTACACAACCGGTCAAACCTCACGGGAAGCTGCTCGCATCCTTTATCAGGGAAAGGCTCAGAGCGTTGTGCTCTTTGCCCTCGCACGGACTCCATGATCAAGAGACTATTTTACATTGCAGGCGGGTTGGTCCTTGCAGTTATATTGGCAGTCGCTATTATCCTTGTAAACATCTCCACCATTGGCCCTTACATAGTTAAAAAGATTACCCGTGGCGAAGTCTCTGTAAAAAAATTCGATTACAGCTTTGATAAGGGGATGATCGTTCTCAAATTAGTTGACTTAGCAATTACAGGTAATTTGGAAGGAACGGTAAAAAGAATTGATGTCCTGGCAAACCTGACGAGTAGGCCCTTCTTGAAGAGTACCACTATTTCAGATTTTGACCTGTCTTTTGCTGACCTGAAAGGCAAAATACACCTGGTGCCGCTTCCTGCAGAACTTTTCCAAATCAAAAAGGGCACAGTTACGTACAATAAACAGAAAATATTCATTGAAGACTTGACAATTGAGAACCTCCGATCCGGAAAACCATTCCATTTCAACCTCAAAGCTCAGAACGATTCCTTTTTCAAAAGTATCAGCGCCTCAGGTGAAGGCCTCTACAGGGGAAGATCTTCCGAATTGAAGGGCAATGTACACATTACCGACCTTGACCTTGCCAGGGTGTCGGGTAAACTCAAGGGTGTTGCAGCTGTTCAAGGCCCGTTCACCTTTGCCAAACAATCCTTTACCTTCGAGGGGCCTTTTGAGATGTCAGGATTTGAGGTGAAGGACCGTGTCCTTGAAAAACCATTAATAGTAAAGCATTACTCAGGAAAGGTAAAGATCGCATATGCTGACAACATAACGAACATCACGATAGGGGACATTGACTTTCTCAATACAACATTTCTTCTTCATATTAAAACGGGAAAAAACAGTCTCTTCGCGTTAGACCTCTCCTCCGGCTTCATTGACATCAATAGAGTCAAGAGCTATATGGCCCTTGAAAATCTTGCAGAAGGGTCAAAGAAGTTGTGGGATTCCATACACAAGGGGAGTGTAAAAATTTCAAAGTTTCAATATGAAGATAAAAAATCTGTTCACGTCGATCTTGAGCTGAAAGATGTAGGGTTTGTCTACAAAGACATGAATTTTATAGGAGTAGCAGGTTTTCTCAATATTGACAATCATAAAGCGACGATCTCTAAAGGTCGTGGAACCTTCAAGACAAGCCATTTCTCAGAAGCAGCAGGTTTCGTATCCCTTGCCAGAGACAAGATGATAAAAGTAAAAGGAAAATACTCGGTTAACCTGAGAGACATTCCGTATATGCTTGACGTGGGAAAAGTAAAGTTCAAGCATGGGATTACCCAGGGGGTTATGGAACTGGAAGGCAACAGAACATCGGGATACAGGATTTCCGGAAGAGGCACCGTAGAACATGCTGATGTGTCCTGGCAGAAAATATCAGCCAAGGCCAGGGGCTCCTATCGATTTACCCATGACGAAATCACCTTTGATCCCCTGATACTCAGGAAGGCCGGCACAGACATGGTCATCAGGGGAAAGTGGGGCAAGAAGTCCATGGGCATTTTCATGAAGGGGAGCCTTGATGTGGATCAGGTCAGACAATTTGCTGTCAGTCCATTTCCAATGGAGGGGCTGGCATTTCTTGACGTATCAATTCAAAGACACGACAATCTTTTCACACTGAATGGAGATGTGTTCATGGACAACGTCTCCTTTACCATTCCGAGGTTCATGAAAAAAGATAAAGGAGTTAAAAGTGCAGCCCACATGGCTCTATCAGTGAAAGACAGACGTATTGATATCAGCCGTCTTTCCTACAACCTTGACAACCTGCGTATAAGCGGAAAAGGGTGGATTAACCCTGACAGAACTGTGAATGCAGATATAGGCGTGAACGTTCAAACAGTTGACCGGATTGCCCCACTCTTTTTTTTTGAGGACCATGTGCCGAAGGGCGATCTTGATCTCAACATTGCTTTCAGAGATCTGAGATGGCCTTTGCAAACGATGCCCCAGATGAGAGGCTTTGCGAGGGTTAATAATGGCTTCCTGAAGCTTCCCTGGTGCGCCGAACCTTTAAAAGAAATAACTCTGAACGCGGAATTCAAGGGAGACATCTTTGAAATACTGATAAAAAGAGTAGTATGTGGGCAAACCACAGTGGGTACCAGCAGGCTTCACATTCAGGATCTGGAGAACCCAAGATTCAATTTCGATATTGCCATGGAAAACCTTGATGTGAGCGACATCAAAAGCAAGTCAGAATCTATATTTCGCGCTATCCGTCAGGACAGTATAATGGCGAGAATGGCTGGTGACTTTACCCTTCACGCAGGAACTGTAAGCCTGTCAAATATGTCTGGGACAAAACTCAGGGTCTCAGGAAAACTCCGTGACAGGAAGTTTAGCATCAATCAGTTCACCGCCAATGTCCTCGGAGGTTATGGGGATGTTACAGGCATGGTTGATCTTTCCCAGGATACCCCGGTCATAAGTGTCCAAGGCAAGATCCTGTCAATGACAAGCGGCCATTTACTGAAGACCCTTGGTATAGAGGCAAGAGCCATCGAGGGAGAAGGGGTTGCTACAGGCAATATTCATTTCAGAGGAGAGAAGAAGACCGACTTTATCCAGACCCTCAATGGACAGGTAGGCATTTACAGCAAAGATGGTACAATCAAAAAATGGAACCTTCTTGCAAAGATTTTTAGCCTTCTCAATCTTTACGATCTCTTTCGAGGCAAAGTCCGATTCACTGAGACTGGGCTTAAGTACACAAAGATGGGCGCTTCATTTAAGATAAAAGACGGCTATCTTACGACCGATAATTTTGTCCTCGATAGTCCCTCAATGCTCATAACAGGAAAAGGCACGATCAATGCCAGTGACAACGAAGTAAATGGCATTATCGCAGTATCGCCTCTCGTGGCTATCGACAAAACAATTAACAAAATCCCTGTCCTTCGAAGACTTGTACGAGATAAAAACAGGGGTTTCATTTCCGCTTCATACAATGTAAAGGGCAAGGTCACAGATCCAGACATAAGCCTGAACTACGTTGATACTATCGGGGGAAAAACAATTAATACATTGAAGAATGTGATCACCTTGCCAATAGAATTGTTAGAAAGGAAATAGATGGGCTAATGGGTAGCGGGCAAGAGGCCGTTGGCTATATGTGGGAAAAAACGCAATATTGCAATATTGATCGAATGAAACCCAGTTTCTCTGGTTTTGTAACGATAGAAATTTCATAAACGTATGAAAGGAAAACTGATGGGAATCAGAGGTATGAAGATTGGATTCATAGGAACTGGCAAAGTGGGCATTGCAATTGCTCACACACTTAAAAATAAGGGATTTGACATTGTTGCCGTTTCAGACAATACCGGAGAGAAAGCTTTCAACACAGCACGGCCATATCTTGGAGAATCAATAAGATACACAAACAGCAACATGGATGTGGTCGGATTGTCAGATGTTATTGCCATTACCACCCAGGATTACGCAATCAGCGAGGTCGCCAAAGAGATTTATGACAAAGCCAGGCGTCTGGATAACAAACTCTTTTTCCACACCAGCGGTGCTCATCCTTCATCGATACTGAAACCCCTTGACGAGAAAGGTGCTGTTATCGGGTCTCTACACCCTCTCCAATCATTTCCTGACATTGATAGTGCCATTCGTGTCCTCCCAGATACTTACGTTTTCATAGAGGGCAGCGCAGGTGCCTTGACTGTCCTTGAGACCCTCGGAAAAAATATTGGCCAAACCACAGTCTCTATCGAAGGGAACAATAAGGTCTATTACCACCTCTGCGCAGTCTTTGTATGCAACCTGCTCTGCGCCCTGCTCTATGCAAGTGAGAAAATTATGCAAAGGATTGATATAACCCTTGAACCTTTTTTCCCCATTATAAACGCCACGTTGCACAATATCCAGAAAAACGGGCCACTGGTTTCCCTGACAGGACCAATCGTTCGCGGAGACAGGGAAACAGTTCAGGATCACATACATGCAATGAGAAACATGGGGCTTCACAGAAGAATCTACAAGGCTCTATCTTTAACAGCCCTTGATATGGTAAAAGAAAGAGGAATACACAATCAGGAAACCATTACGGTTTTGCAGAGAATACTGGAGGCGATAGATGAATGAGAGCGTTGTGGAGAGGCTAACCCAGGCAAATTCTCTCCTTGTCATTACAGGGGCAGGTATCTCAGCAGAGAGTGGCATACCCACCTTTAGGGGTGCCGATGGACTATGGAGAAATTACCGCGCTGAAGACCTTGCAACCCTGGATGCTTTTGAACGGGACCCGGTAACAGTGTGGGAATGGTACGACTGGAGACGAGGCATTATCGGCAGGGCAGAACCAAATCCCGGCCATCTCGCCATAAAAGACCTCGAAGACATGTTTGAAAACTTTCTTCTTATAACCCAGAATGTGGATGGCCTCCACGGGAGGACAGGAATAAGGAACATTGTAGAGATTCATGGCAATCTATGGCGGACAAAGTGTACGCGAGAAGGCAAAATCTCCATGCTCATGGATGTACCCCTCAGATCGATCCCACCAAGGTGCGACTGTGGGGCGGTTTTAAGACCTGACGTCGTGTGGTTTGGCGAATCTATACCTTCATATGCCCTCGACCTGTCCTTCAATGTCTTGGAACAATGTGACACGCTCATCGTGGTGGGCACATCAGGGGTTGTGTACCCTGTAGCATCTTTCCCCCAGACAGTCAAAGACAATGGTGGCTATGTGGTGGAAGTCAATGTGGAGCCCACCCCTATCAGCGCTATCGCTGACGCATCCCTTTACGGAAACTCTGGCGACATCCTGCCCATGCTGGTCAAATGGCTTAAGGAAAGGAGGAAATAAAGGTCCGAAATACCAAACAAATCTTCACGACCCTTCTCATCCCCCGAAGGACTCCGCGTTCTCTGCACTTCAGCGAGAGATAGCTTTCTGTATCAAACCACCTTGGATTCGTCGATTGTAAATCTCCACTTGCAGAACATGTCCGGTGGATGATCGGGCGGTGCAAGAAGGCATTCAACCTTGATCCTCGGATCAATGGCATGAGCAAATGACTCAAATTCAGCCTGGTGCATATCCTGACAGTGGAATTCCGGTAGACCGTGTTTCACCCGTGCCATCTGGGTAGGACACTCCGGCACAGTGACAAGCGCCTCATCCTCTCCAGTCTGGCTTACATGATACCCAACAAGCATTGTCCACGGAAGGAATTGAAGGGCCTTTACCAGCCCCTTGATACCTTTTTCCTGTATGTTGAATCGCTGGACAAGGTCTTTGGCAGACATACCGGCAATCTTTGCCCACACAAGCTCATCAAGATACTCGGCAGCCTTCCTTCCATATTCCTTCTCAACAAACAAGAACCAGAAACCGTCCATTACGCGGTAGTGCCATAGGAGAAACCGCAGGTACTCACGAAGCTCAGGAGCCTCCATTGTTTCCAAAACGCCTATGTTCATTCCAACCTCCTATTACATCAGTTGCACGTTACGGCCATGAGTGTCAATCTGCAGCATGAAAAAAACCGATATCTGAAGACTGTGCAGTGCTGGTTTCGGCATATTCTATCAATCCCGTAACCAGCCTGTCAATAGAGCCATGGAGCCGTTCAGCTCCTTTCCATCACGAACTTCTACGTTAGGAATCTTAAGACAGCATTCAGTCCTCATATTTTCTATTGTAAAACCTTATTTCAGATCCACCCTGCAGTTCAGTTCAACACAAAACAAGTTTCATTCCCCATGCAGAAATCATCTTAACTCAACTAATTTTGTTTTCGGTGAGAAGGGTGATGCAAAACAAAAAAAGGTAAAAACAGAGTTGTAAGAAAAGACAGAATCTGCATTACGGTTTACCATATAGTGTGATATGGTTATCCATATGAAGACAACCATACAAATACCGGATGTTCACTTTGAGGAAGTGCGGATGTTAGCCCGCCAGGAGAATACTACTATGAAGGTTATTATTGAAGAGGGTCTTCGTCGTATTATATCTGAACGGAAACGTCGAAGCCATTTCAAGCTGAGAAAAGTTACATTCAAGGGCAAAGGTCTTCAGCCGCACCTTGCCGGAACATCCTGGGATCAAATCCTTCAGGTAAGTTACGAAGGACGGGGCGCTTGATTGCGGTGGACAGCAACATTCTGTTTTATGCTCATCGGGAAGACTCGCCCTGACATGGTCAAGCCCTCAGAAGGATTGTTGAATTGGCTGAGGGCAGAGCCCCGTGGGCGATACCGTGGCCATGTATCCACGAATTTTTCGCGATAGTAACCCACCCTCGAATATATAACCCTCCGACGCCGCTTGAGACAGCAATTGACCAAGTTGAGGCATGGCTTGAGTCACCCACCCTCGCCATGCTTTCGGAATCTGAAGATTACTGGCGGTTGTTACGTTCCACCCTTCAAAGTGGCCGCATTTCAGATCCCCAGGTACACAACGCCCGCATAGTAACAATATGCCACCAACATGGGGTAAGGGAGTTATGGACAGCTGACAGAGACTTTGGTCGCTTTCCGGGACTTGCTGTCCAAAATCCACTGATTTCTTGACAAGGTCAGTTTGGTAAAATCTGCGTGAGAAACGGTCTTACTCAGTCTGCCGGCTTGATGCCGGCTTTTTCTGCCAGGCAGACAAGATCGTCCGTAAAGGACATGTGAACCGTCTCAATTAGTCACCTATTCCCGATTGCATACTGAACACCAGGTCTTTATGGAGTCGGGGACCTGGCCAGGACATTGGCTTTCTCGGGGGTAGAACCTGCTATCTGGCAGGAGGCGGTACGAACACTTTATGTTCAGGTACCCACTTACCATTCACATATTGGCCAGGTACGGTAACCCATGATCCTGGATTTACACTCGGCGGTGGCGGAGGTGGCGGCACATCAGCCTGGGGCTGGCGTTTAACCACACCCGGAACCTGGTTGCCTTTCGCGTACATGCATTGCGAATAAGCTATATCGTACTGCCTTTGGAGCTCCCACTGGGAAGCATAAGCAGAATTCGATGCCACTGCGGTTCCCCCGAGAAGACCGGCCCCTGCACCTATTGCAGCACCTGCGCCAGCATCACCGGTGGTAGATCCAATAGCAGCACCTATGCCTGCACCCAGAAGCGTTCCAAGGACCGCTCCAGAAGCCAGATTTTGGTTAGCAGTCTCGCCTGGTGGCAATCCTCCAATCTGCTGCAGAGCCCATTGCCTGCACATTGTATCTTCATCAATAAAGACCTCGAAAGGTTTTCCAGGACCCGGCATCACCCTCACAGTTGGGCCTGCGGGCATGGTTGCGCACCCGCCTATCACTGCCACGATTAATAACAGCATTAAACCTCGTTGCCAATTCATTTTACCTTACCCTCCTCTCCTTGCGGTGTAGGAACTACCTTGGCCCATCCACCCGGACAACTGGTGACATAGGGATAATACCCCTCTGGATTGCTGCAGTAATACCAATAATAAGGCTGCTCAGGCTCGAGGTAGACTGCAGCTTGATCATCAGAATATGGATAGTCCGGAAACGCAGTGCGATAGTCTGGATAGGCATAGGGATAATACGGATACCAATAGGGATATACATAGGGGTAGCCAGATGCATAATAGCCAAAGGGGTATGGGTAGAACGGGAATCCCAGGCCCCAACCGAAATAGTATCTTGAACCGCCGCGATAGTCGCGATAGTAATGATAACCGCTGCCACGATGATATCTACCTCCGTAATAACCACCACCGCGATGACCGTCACCAGGACGTGGACCACTTATAGCGCCTCCTCCAGGAGGACGTCCGCCTGAAGAGCCGCCGCCAGGAGGACCACCGCGTGCGCAGAAGCCTTCTGAGAAAACACCAAAAGAGAAAAACACTCCGATAACGACGATAACAATGATTTTCTTCATATTTTGCCTTCCTTTCCCAAACATAACCTCAAAAGGTTCTTGTGTCAATATCTTCATCTTAACCGAAAAACCTCGCCCTTATTCTGCATCTTTACTTGCTGCAGCACTGAAAACCCAAGCGATTAATACCGGGGCCGGTAATACCTGTAGCCATAGTAGCCGGGATATCGAGGCCCGTAATATCCATGCCCGTAATAATCAGGATATTGAGTCCTGTAATAAGGGTATCCATAGTAGTTTGTACCGGATGATGAGGGAGCATCAGCAAGTCCTGTTGTGGGATACCTGCCTGAGGAATATTGATTGTCAGAAGATACAGAATACGAAGACCCGTAACAGGAGTCATAACAATCATAGCAGGCAAGAGGGACAATTGCACACCCTGTCAACACACTTAGCCCAAGGACAATCACAATGATTTTCACCGGGTACCTCCTTCAGCCTTGCGGTTTTACTGCAACATTTTTCATTATAAAACCGACAACCTATCGTGTTCTTTGTCTTTCAAAACACTTATAGCAATACTTATGCCTCAGCTACTTGATTGAAAGAAGCTGAAATAATTGGATAAACCCTCAATCTACCCGATTGCTTCTTACATTTTTGTCGTTTTGAAGAAAAATATCCGACAAAACCGTCGAGCGTTTTAGAGGCAAAAAATTAAGGCTGATCCAGGGTGCAATTATTATCTATCTATGGCGCGTGGTATGGGCATATCTATCGCCTCTTGCTTCTTCATAACCCTTCATGCATTGACTGGATGCTCGATTGACTATAATAGTTATAACAAAATGACTGAAAAGTATGGTATGAAAACAACAGCTATCTCTGAATTACAAAAGCACTTTAGTGAATATTTAAGCTATGTGAAAAGCGGTGATGAAACGGTGGTTACAGAAGGAAGGTTTAACACTTTTTTCATAGCACAATTTGACATCTTCTTTTGAGAGTATATTCTAAAGATGAGAACACGTCAGATAGTTGAAAATGTTTACCAGGTTGGCGGCGCTGCCATTTCTGATGTCAGGGATGGGGCGGTTTACCTTCTGGACTTTGATGAACTCGTCCTTATCGACAGTGGGGCCGGGCCTGGCTTTGAAAAAACTATCAGAAACATTGAGACCATTGGATTCGATCCTTCCAAAATATCAACCGTCATCTTGACTCACTGCCACATGGATCACATAGGAGGCGCGACACTGTTCAGGCAACACTGTGGGAGCAGGATTGTTATGCATGCATTGGATGCTGAGATCATAGAGCGGGGGGACCAGCATATGACCGCTGCATGGTGCTTTGGCATTTACCTCCAGCCATTCCGAATCGATGTAAAACTCCGGGGCAACCAAGGACGTCTCGTTTTTGGAGAGCATGCGGTCAACTGGATCCACATACCCGGGCACACACCGGGATCAATTGCACTCTACCTCGGTGAGGGGGGCAAAAGGATTCTTTTTGCTCAGGATATGAGCGCACCCCTTCTTGAGGATTTCAAATGCGATCCAATAGCATGGAGGGAGTCTATGGACAAACTCCTTGCCCTCGAGGCTGACATTCTGTGCGACAGCCATGCCGGCGTTTTCAGGCCAAAACACCGGGTCAAAGCGTACATTGAGAGATCAATAATAGAGCATGGATTTTCGTCATAATGCTGATAAGCTCATAGCTGTAAGCCAAGAGCAAGATCATAGAGGGGCAATAAGCGACCGTGCTTTGCTGGGACGACTGCTCTTCACTTGATAACCACTGGAACCCGAAAAAAGTCAGTGTTTATTCGCCCTTCGTCAATCGGTATTTTTTCCGCTCCTCCCATTTCTTCCCTATCACCTGTAACCTAATTACCTGTAATCTGCATTCCTATTCATTTATATAGGAATGTAACACCTCCCCTCCTGTGATGGTCATTCCCATACTGAAGTAGAAGGCACCTGCCACTATGATCGGGCCGGGATCGGCCACCTCCTCAAAGACCGGCGGAGAGAATTCCAGCCACCTTTCCTGCTGTAATCTCATGGACCGATGGCCTGCCCGGATCATCAATGCTCAGAAAGTGCCGCATCAAATTCAATTTTACCGCAGGGATATCTTCAGATCTTGTTTTGCAGGTAAATGTTTATGGAACTTAAGAATTCCTCTCATCTGCACACCTACACATTTACCCCAGACTTCATATAAAAAATCCTGTTTCATTCACATTCAAGGGTTCTTTAGCTCCTTACTACCATGGAGAGTATCCACACGTAAAGTGCAGATGCAGCCAGCTGGCAGACTGTAATCGGTAATCCATACCGCAAGAACGCAGCAAAGGTAATGGGTCTGCCGTGAGCAGCACTAATGCCTGCACTCACCACATTAGCAGATGCGCCGATCAGTGTAGCATTTCCACCGAGGGTGCCCCCGAACATCATGGCCACAAAAACAGGAAGGGTAACAGGTGGCCAGTCTGTAAAAAATACACCCAGTGCATCCTCAGGGACAAACTCCGTTGAAATAAGATATCCTTTAACAAGGAGAATCATGGTGGCAACGATGGGTATGTTTGCGAGCAAGCTCGAAGCAAATCCAACTCCTACTATCAGCGCAAAGGCGAGGGGAACCAGGTTCGATCCGAACCACTGGCTCATGTGACTGCTCAGCCCGCGAAGGGCGCCTGTCTTGGTGAAGGCCTCGACAAGGATGAACATGCATGCGAGAAAGATAATCGTCTTCCAGTCAATATCCCGCAATACATTTGCCACCGGTTCCACCTTTGCACCATAAATAATCAGGAGGGCTACAGAACACGCTATAATCGATGCTGACGCCGGAACAATACTTGCCGGAAGAAATTCTCCAAAGAGAAAGAGGAGTACCATGATCCCGAGAACTCCGAGTGACAGGACACTGAGCCACGGTCGCTTGAATGTCTCCCCCTTCAAATCGTCTGGAAGTGTTAGCTCTATTCTCCATATATCTTTCATTATGAGGGGCAGAAGCGGTATGAGCACGAGGAGCGACACAAGCCCGCCTGCGCTGACTCGTTTAAAATATTCTATAAAGGTCATGTTGATAGAGGTGCCGACAAGGAATGTGGCCGGGTCGCCCACAAGGGTGAGCAGTCCTGCGGAATTGCTGATAATCGCAGTAAGAACGAGGGGAGCTATTATGTCTATCTTCAACACAGCGGCAACACGAATGATAATGGGCGCCAGCAGAAGTACCGTGGTAGCGTTCGGAAGGAACATGCAGGGTATTGCCACGAGTATGACAAGTCCCAGAAGAAAACGCTTGCCCCTGCCCCTGGTCTTTCGGAGGAAAAGGGCTCCCAGGAATTCGAAGATACCTGATGTGGTCAATGTCCGTGCTACGATCATTCCTCCGAAGAGAAGGGCAAAGGTTGATCCGGACATCTTTACTACATTGATGATGTCACCCTGGGTAAGGATACCGAATACAATCAACACACTCACCCCGAGCAAACCTGCCAGGGCAAGGTCAAGGATATTGAATGCTATGGCCAGGATGACTGCGGCAAAGACAGCATAGGTCGTAACGATTTGCAGTTCACTCATGGTATGGCCTCTGGTAATTCTCGCATCAGCACGCCTTCAATCTCGATGAATTTATCTGAATGGAGGGGCATACATCAGTCCCCCTTTATTCCAGAGACGGTTTGGACCGCGGTCAAGATTGAGAGGGCTTCCCCGTCCAAGGTTTCGCTCAAACATTTCTCCGTAGTTTCCAACACTTTCAACTATCCTTACAGTCCAGTCATTGGCAATACCCAGGGATTTTCCAAAGTTTCCTGATGATCCGAGAAAGCGCTCAAGGTCCGGGTTACCTTTCTCCTTTGCCTTGGCTCGCACGTTTGCCTGCGTCACCCCTATTTCCTCAGCCTCTATGAGGGCAAACAGCACCCACCGTACCAGGGTAAACCACTCGTCATCTCCGCGACGTACCACCGGCCCCAACGGTTCTTTGGATATCTGACCGGGCAGAATTGCGTATGTTTTGGACCCGTCACGTACACCTGAACGTACCGCTGCCAGGTGTGAACGATCAGAAGTGTATGACTTGCACTGTCCTGAAAAAAAAGCTTCCTGGGCCTTAATAATGGATTCAAATATGACTGGCTTATACCTCCATCCTTTCGTTCGGAAGTAATCATCAAGGTTTGCCTGGCTTGTCGTTCCTTTTTCGATGCATATGGCAGCATTCTTCAGGTGAAAAACTTTTGTTATTCCACTACTTTTGCGAACCAGGAAGCCCTGACCGTCATAGTAGAGCGTTCCGACAAATTGAAGGCCCAGCATAGTCTCCCGGCCAATTGTCCATGTGGTGTTCCTTGAAAGAAGGTCGATTTCTCCGGTACGAAGGGCTGGAAGGCGTTCCGAGGCTGTCAGCGGGTAGAAAGTTACTTTTTCAGGATCACCAAAAACAGCAGCAGCCACAGCGCGGCAAAAGTCAGCATCCATCCCGGTCCATTGCCCCTTGGCATCCTTCATGGAAAAACCAGGTAAGCCCTCGCTGACACCACATCGAAGAACGCCCTTTGAGCGCACCTTCTTTAACGTCTCATATGAACCAGCAATCGACGGGAACAAAAGGATGACAATGAACAGTATGATGAATCTTTGCAATCGGGCCATCCCAGCCTCATCCCTCTGTTGTTCAAAGTGACTGAAAATTTTAATAAACAATGCAAAACCTGTATTAAAACCTTATCTCCTCTCAAAAACCACCACGCTTCTCGGTGACACCCGACAGTATCCATGGGGTTGCCCTACTTGCTTTCCCGGCTCGGCAATGTCGTCTGGTGATGGCTTTGCCGTGTCGATAGCACAGTACCACAATCTCCCGGCAGGGTCAGGAAGCGGAATGCTTAAGCTCTCTTCTGACATGTTCAGGACAATATGAAGGTCTTCCTCATCAACCCTGACTGCTCCGAGGGTGAAGGCCAGAACCTGCGCGTCGGGATCTTCCCAGGCAGGCTCATAAAGCTTAACCCCATGCCAGGTAACATCAGGATAGGTTGACCCTGGTTCACGGGTCCCTTTCAGAAACCTCTGGTGCATAAGACAGGGATGGCGCTTGCGGAAAGCAATCATCTCCCTAACAAAACGGAGCATATCGCGGTTTCTGCTCGTAAGACTCCAGTCAAACCAGGATATCTCGTTGTCCTGACAATAGGCGTTGTTGTTACCTTTCTGCGTCCTCAGCACCTCATCCCCGTAAAGGAGCATGGGGATTCCCTGACTCAAAAGCAGAATGGCCATGAAGTTCCTGGTCTGCCTTTGCCGCAGAGAGGTGATCCTTTCATCATTGGTCTCTCCTTCTACCCCACAGTTCCAGCTAAGGTTGTCATTCGATCCATCCTGATTGTCATCACCGTTGGAGTGATTGTGTTTCTCGTTATAGCTTACGAGATCGTGGACAGTGAAGCCATCGTGACATGTAATGAAATTGATACTGTTACTGGGCAATCTCTTTTCACGCCCATAGAGGTCACTGCTCCCCATCAGTCGCGTGGCAACCTCCCCAATAATCCCTTTTTCGCCCCTGACAAAACGACGGATTATATCCCGGTACATGCCATTCCATTCAGCCCAGCGGTACCCTGGATATCCTCCTACCTGGTAAAGCCCTGCAGCATCCCACGCTTCTGCAATGATTTTCGTGTTTGCCAGGGTCTGAGAAAGTTCAATGAGCCACGGAGTAGGGGCAAAGCGTTTCGGGATTCCGTCCATGTCGCGGGCAAAGACACTTGCCAGGTCGAAACGAAACCCATCAATGTGCATCTCCCTTACCCAATACTCCAGACAATCGATAATGAAGCGGGAGATTACAGGGTGGTTGCAGTTGACTGTGTTGCCACAGCCTGTAAAGTCCCGGTACAGCCTCCGGTCATGGGGGTAAAGATGATAAAAACCTGAATTCCCGAAACCTTTGAAATTGATGGTGGGCCCTTCTCCGCCCCCCTCTGCTGTATGATTAAACGCCACATCCATGATGACTCCTATTCCTGCCCGGTGAAGGGCTTTCACCATGTCTCGGAATTCCCGTATCTGGGTTCCCAGGTGGGGGGTTACCGAGTAACCGGGATGAGGGGCAAAAAAACTGTGGGTGCAGTATCCCCAATAGTTTTTGAGTCCCAATGCAGCCGTTCCCTCTGGAACACACTGTTCATCGAATGCCATGGTAGGCATGAGTTCAACATCTGTAATGCCTAAATCTTTCAGGTATGGAATCTTTTCAATGACACCGGCAAAGGTTCCGGGATTGATCACCCCTGAGTTCGGGTGACGGGTGAACCCCCTGACGTGCATCTCGTAGATAATAGTCTCTTCCACAGGTCGCTCGAGTGGTTTGTCGCCCTCCCAGTCATACATGTCCTCCTCGACCAGGATAGCCCGCATTGAGGCATCACAGTTGTCCCCGGGCTGAATAGCCCGTTCACGATTCCATAAAAGGTCTGTCACAGCACGCGCTACAGGGTCGAGCAGTATCTTTTCTCTGTCAAAGCGATGACCGGTTCGGGGTGTATTGCCTGGCCCGTCAGTACGCCAGCCGTAACAAATATCCGGGGTCAGGCCCGCAACATACACGTGCCAGCAGAAGAAGGTTCTGTTTGTCACATCGTCAAGGGTGATTATCTGAAACGGGTGTGGGCTGTCAGCACACTCAAAAAGAAGAAGCTCAACCCTTGTGGCAGCCCAGCACCAGATTGCAAAGTTTACACCTTCACCATCAAACGTGGCACCAAGAGGATAGCGATTTCCAGGACCAATTTCATAGGTGCGGGCATTCCTTTCGGTGGAGAACGACATAGCTCTTTATGGTGGTGATACAGGGTCGACCATATTTCGTGGCTGGCCCGTTGCGGTAAGAACACTGGCCCAAATCCAGCCATCAGGATCAATCTTTTTTCGCCTGGAAACAGCCAGGCTGATTGGTACATGCGTGTACCTGTTCATCCATGTACCCACGAGCATGTTTGTTCTGCCTGTCATAGCAGCATGAACCGCATTCTGGCCGAGGATAAGGGCAAAAGCAGAATCAGATGCGTTTGCCGGAACACTCCTGATAGTATAACTGGGATCTATATATTTCATGCTGATCTGCATCGTGGACTTTTTGAAGAAATTGCGAATCATGTCTCTCAGGTAATGGCCTATATCAGCGAAACGTATATTTCCGGAAGCATCACGCTCACCTGTATCTTTGAGGAAATTCTGACCTGCGCCCTCTGCAACCACTATGACAGCATGGCCTCTCTCCTGGAGTCTTTTCTTCAGGGCATGCAAAAACCCCTCCATAGTGAAAAGGCTTTCCGGTATAAGGCAGAAATTGACGTCATTGCACGCCAGAGTAGCATATGAAGCGATATGACCCGATTCCCTGCCCATAAGCTTTACAAGACCGATTCCGTTTCGCGCGCCGAGAGCTTCCGTGTGGGCGGAGAAAATTGCCTTTTTTGCCTCTGCCACTGCTGTCTCAAATCCGAAAGATTTCTGCACATAGGATATATCGTTATCTATAGTTTTGGGTATGCCGATCACGCTTATCTTTAATCCCCGATTCTTGATCTCTTCGGAAATAGCCTTTGCCCCTTTGAGGGTTCCGTCGCCTCCGATAACGAAAAGAACTCCGATGTTCATACGGTCAAGGGTGTCTACCATCTCTGATATGTCTTGAGGCCCCCGTGATGTACCGAGGATCGTCCCGCCCTTCTCGTGAATCCCTTCGACTGATTTCGGGGTTAAATCAAGGGGGGTATGCCCGTGGCGGTATGAAAGCCCCTCGTAGCCGTAAGGAAATCCAAACACAGTCCTGACTCCATAGTGATAGTACAGGCTTAGGACGATAGATCTGATCACATCGTTTAGCCCGGGACACAGCCCACCGCACGTCACAATTCCGCATTTCAATTTCGAGGGGTCAAAATAAATCTTCTCTCTTGGCCCGGCTTGTTCAAAAGCAGGGGGTCTTCTCCCGGAGGCCAGGTACGTCTCGATATCAGGCAGGGTAACCCTAAAAAGTACGTTTTCATTATCTTTGGTAAAGCGGCCAATAGAGACCGGCGACGGTATCCGACATTCTCCCAATTTTTCAATGTTCAGATCGAGCTCATCTTCCATCTTTATATTCCTCTGTTGTTAAATGCTTCAGATTGTGCAACTACTGACCTTGTCATGCACAATTGAAAATAATCAATGGGTTTACTTTAATGTAGGCAGGATAAAAAGTCAACATTATCCGGTAATTCCAAGTGAATCTTGCCATGATGTGTTGTAAACTGTATCAGGGCTATTTCATGAAAATTCTCACAACCCCCAGGATGGACAGATGTATTGGCTGCCATTCCTGTTCTCTTGCCTGTGCCCGCCTCGTCCACAGGCGCCTTTCATGGGATACTGCCGGAATCAGGATCGCCTCCTCAGGAGGATTATCTACAGGTTTTGAAGCCCGGACTTGTCTTGCCTGTGACCCTGCCCCCTGTGTCAAGGCCTGTCCCACCGGGGCCTACACACAAAGAAAAGGTGGGGGAGTTGAGGTAAAAATAAGTCTTTGTAATCGTTGCGGAGCGTGCGCACGGGCCTGCCCTGTTGATGCGATCTTCCTGGACAATACAGGCCAGCCATTTGTCTGTATCCACTGTGGCCGCTGTATTTCTTTTTGTCCCCATGCGTGCCTTGAAATGGGAGATGTGGCTGCTCAGCCCATGGAAAAGGGAGAAGAAGAGGTAAACCTGTGATCAGTAACCAATTCAAAATCCTGAAGATAGACCTTTCCTCAGGCAAGGGAACCTATGAATTTATTGAGGGCAGGGACGCATTCGCAGGAGGCAGTGGACTTGCAGCATTACTGTTCAACCTTTACGGCCATACAGATAGGCCCTGGGATGATCCGGATCAGCCGCTCATTTTTACCATAGGCCCTCTGACTGGATACTTTCCGCTCATGAGCAAGACAGTGTGCTCCTTCAAATCACCCTACCACAACCAGTATGCTGAGAGCCATGGTGGAGGTCGCTCTGCCCTGGCACTGAGGTTTGCAGATGTTGATGGACTTGTAATAACCGGGCAGGCCAATCGTCTCAGCTGCCTTTCCATAAGCTCCGGCCGCTTCCAGGTGAAGGAGGCTCATTACATGAAAGGAATGGATGTCTTCAGGACAGGAAGAATGCTACGCCACATGTTTGGGAATTCCGGCCATCGCAGTATTCTTCGCATTGGTCCTGCAGGGGAACGTGGAGCACCGACTGCGTGTATCAATGTGGATACCTATCGCCACTTTGGCAGACTGGGGGGTGGTGGCGTTATGGGATCAAAGAACCTTAAGGCTATCGTAATTATTGGTGACAAAGTCTTTGATTTGCCCACAGGCGATAGTTATGGAAAGCTCTATCAGAATGTTTACCGCAAAATGACTGCAACTGAAATTATGCACAAGTATCACGACATAGGTACCCCTGTAAACGTGGCATCTCTCAATGAAGTTATGTCCTTGCCCATTAGAAATCTTAAACAGACCACGGATCCAGAGATGGCGGGTATCACAGGTGAGAGATTTGCTTCTGACGCCTTACTCCGCAACCATGCCTGCTCTGGCTGTCCCGTTGGATGCATCCATGTAGGGTACGTACGGGAAAGATTTGCCAAGGAAAACCGGTATTTCTACCTCCAGGTTTCCTATGATCATGAACCGGTATTTGCAGTTGGCTCCATGCTGGGCATTACAAACTGCTTTTCTGTCCTTGGCATTATCGATGCTGTAGAAAAAGTTGGGCTCGACGTAATGTCCGCCGGAGTCTGCCTTGCCTGGGCAACCGAGGCTACTGAAAAAGGCCTGATCTCTGAAAAAGAGACACTTGTGCCGCTTGGATTTGGTGATGCCTCCACTTACCGTCAGGCAGTTCATCATCTTGGTGTTGGTACGAACGATTTCTACCGGGTTCTTTCTCAGGGGATAAATGAAGCAGTTAAGCACTTCGGTGGTTCTGACTTTTCCTGTGTCCTCGGCCAGGAGATGGCGGGCTATGCCACAGGTGAGGTTTTTTTCGTGTCCCAGGCACTGGGCTTTCGGCACTCTCATCTTGATAGTGCCGGGTATAGCTATGATCAAAAAACCACAGAAAAGGATGTGGACAGGGCTGTAGAATTCCTGGTGCAGGATGAGAAAGGAAGAGTGCTCCTCACGTCCATGGTTTCATGCCTCTTTGCCCGTAATGTATATACCGACGAGGTTGTATCGGATTGCCTGAAGAGCCTTGGTTATAATGGCCTTGCTGTAAAGCTGGAGTCAGTCGCGCTTAATATCCAGCAGCTCCGCTGGCGCCTCCGCTTCGCCTCGGGGTTCAATCCAGATGACGTGATTATTTCGAAGCGCTTCGGAGAAGTGACAACTGTGAAAGGTCCCATCGATATGTTTTACCTGGATGCGCTAAAAAAGGAATATGGAAAGAGGATAAAGGCTATGGCCTTGGCAGCCCCACCCTGATCTTTCTGGAGAATTCTGGATCATTCCCAATTACATGTGCCCTTGGATTTATATAGCTTCGTTGCCTCAGTTCTGCGAAAGGTATGTTTGAATCGAGCGTTCCCCGTTCATATGCATACTGTGGTCCATATCCACTGAGGAGTATTTTCCAGCTATAATGTATACGGTCGCTGAACGTTTTTATATGCATCACTATGTTAGTGGTACAGTTTGTGGTAAGGGTATTGTACCATACTGGCCTTTTCTTCATTTCATTGATCTGCCTGATATACGCCATAAAGAGCTTTTCCGCACGCTCACGATTGATATTTAGACGGTACAGGTATACATCTTCCTGGGGATTGCGATAGTCTGTTCTTACCCGTATGAGGTCCCGTTCATCGCCGGCAATATAAATCAACTCATACTGCTTGAAGAACCCTTTGATAGTCGAGTACCCTTCCCCTTTCTCCTTGCGGGTTTCAATGGAGAAGACCACAAAATCTTCCTCCTGGAAGCCGAAACTCATCATGATGTGGGCTATCGCATCGCCCATCCAGTAGACGGCAATAAGATCTACAGAATCAAGGGCTTTCAGATCAAATGTTTTGTCATAATAATGAGAATCAAAGTCAGTTTCCGTACGATAGGTAAGGTTCCGGATATTATGGATGGTGATCTGGTTGTCCTGTATTGTTGCATAGGGGAGTACAGCAACATCAGGCTGCCAGTCACGGTCGTTGGACGGCTTGATATTCATCCACCATGCCACGATCAAACAAAAGACGATCAAATACCCGATAAGGACCTGAAGCCGTTTTTTTATGAAAAGAAATGCTGCTGCCGTACCGACAGCAAAGCCAATGGCAATATTTGTTCGTAGGGTCTCTTCTGCCAGGTTTGAATAGAAGATAGCCAGGGCTGCCCACAAAGTCATGCAGGCAATAATTATAGAAAGGCAAAGAATAACAAAAAACCTTACAGTCTTGCCCATAGTTATTATTCCCCTGATTCTCTGAGATGTTGGAGTAGAATGCGGCGCACCTCTTCAATGGTTTCAGGGTGGTCCTGGGTTGAGTGTCCCGAATTTACCACAAGTTCTGAAGCAACTCCGTCGATGTGAGCACTTGTATATTCGACGACTCCATCGTTCCATCTGTCCTTCGGTTCTTTCGGATTCTTTACCGCTATGATTGAATGGGCGGTTATACCCTCGGCTATAGGCATTGATGAGAGATTTTTTATAAACGGGCTTTTGGGATCCATGTTGTCCGTGCTCCGGGGGGCATCCTTTATGAATCGCACAGCTTTCAGCTGAGGATTCATGGTGATAACCTCCTTCATGGTGTCGGCGAGACGGAAGGGCAACGAGATAAACTTGCTTGTGAGCCGTCCAATCCAGCCACCAGCAACAAAACTGCCGCCATGGGGTGTTGCGATAAAAACAACCCTTTTTACTGAGGGGACAGGTTTAAAAAAGACACTTCGGCGAAGTATCTCTTTTGTTTCGGCAGATGCGTTGACTTCATCGAACGGCAGAGCAGTAGTCCAGAACTTCAACCCGCTGTCAACTGTTGTCAGCTTTGTGAGGAGTCCACCCTGGCTATGGCCGATAACCACCATCCTTCTCAATGCCGGATCTTTTCCTTCCGGGTCCATCTCATCTACAGTTTTTCGGAGACCATCAGCAAGGATGCCTGCCGAATAGGTTATCGGATTGCCTGTATTGTAGGTAAATAACCAGAACTGGTAATTACCCCAGAGTACGGGGTCATTCGAAAGCTCATTGAACATTTCTGCCCACCTCGCAGGGCTTGATGCAGTCCCGTGGATAAAAATAACTGGTATACGGCCTGGTCGGTACGGCTCCATAAGAAAGATGCCATCCTGGTATCTCGCCTTCTTTCCAATAAGGGAAAAATCTCCTGAGAAAAGGCCTCTTAGTTCAAACCTGTAGACCTGGGAGCCCTCAAGAGTATAAGCCATAGCAGAACTCAGTTCGTACTCTAAGGGTACAGTACGCCCGCCAATATCTACCGAGGTTGCCTCTCCCGTGGTATAAAGCTCCAGGTTTGCCGTTACTTTTCCAGCTTCTATTCCCTCTTCCACATTATCAATTCTCAGAAATGCTGTGGCAGCAACCCTTATCCTGGGAGGGATTCGGGAGTATTCAGGAACTATTACCCCTTTTAACGGTTCTGTGGCGGCAATAAGGGGAGCACCAATACCCGGCCACCTATATCGGTTGCGCAATCCCCGGACGTCAAACTCGGCCGCCTGGACAAAATCTGTAAGCCTGAAAGAACCCCAAAGGAACTCTTCAGCGTCAACCTTAACGATCAATTCCCCGAATGGAAGAGGGTAATTGCCTTCACCGATCATAACCTTTGCGCTGTCACCAGCGGTAAAGGCCTGGGCCAGGCTTCTGTTGTATAAATCCAGTGCAATACGGACCCGGGGATCAGTGGGATCTGGATCAGTACGGCCAATCTTGGGAAAAAGAAAGGCATAAGCATAAACTACGGAGGCGCTATAATAGGATTGAGGGCCACCTTTAGAAGCATAGGCATAGCTCAGCTCAGCGAGGGCAAAAAACCGATCTGCTTCACTCGCCGTTGGGAGACCTTTGTGGAGGGCTGCCAGAACTTCTGCCGGTTGTGTTCTAAATCTGGCTGAAAGATCAGCACGATTGAGGATTTGCTGCGTGTAAGCACTCAGCTCATCACTCGAAAGGATACTTGCCGTAAGGTTTCTCTGAACCTGTTTCGGATCAAGCTGACGCACCCCAACAGGGGTTGCGCACCCACCGAGGAACATAGCGATAAAAACCAGGAGGCCAATGTATGCGACGTACTTCGGATACTTAATCCTATCTCTGCATCTTTTCATCATATATACTCCTGCCTGATTTTAATGATCACCAAATTTCCCTACCCTATGATCACGTATTGTACCGGTTTACTCTATAACTCTCAATAATATTTAAAGTTGGTTTTGTAACATAGCCCACATTCACTTACAGATCATTGCTTCAATGGACAGGTCAGTTACTTCTTTTAAAATGGAGGCTGAACAGAACCCTGGCAACCAAAAACTCATTTGATAGTTTTGAGTTATACATCGGGGGATTCACTTTTGCTGTTCATCAAAACTTTTTTTAACCGTAAACCAGACTGACATACAGTTGTCAGTTTGCTGTGCTATGCTTTTAATATGATATAGTTTGATCATAATAATATTGATTTTGAATTATTGAAGCTCAACTTAAAATTTAACACTCAAAATATTTTCATCTAAGGGTGAATTATATGAGCACATTAGTTCCAGTCGAGGTTATTGAAAAGCATATTCTTGTTTTGCGCAACCAGAAAGTTATACTTGACAAAGATCTATCTCAACTATATGGCGTCCCAACAAAGGTTCTAATCCAGGCTGTAAAACGCAGTTTAAAAAGATTTCCTCCAGATTTCATGTTCCAACTCAACGGTGATGAATTTGAAATCTTGAGGTCACAAATTGTGACCTCAAGTTGGGGCGGGCGTCGTTATTTCCCTTATGCTTTTACTGAGCAGGGAATTGCCATGCTCTCAAGCGTGCTCAACAGCGAAAGAGCAATTGCAGTCAACATCGAGATCATGCGGGCATTCGTAAGGCTTCGGGAGATGGTAGCATCTCATAAAGAGCTTGCAAAAAAGCTTCAGGAGTTGGAAAAGAAGTACGACGCCCAGTTCAAAGTGGTCTTTGACGCTATCCACGCCTTGCTGGAGCCTCCGAAAAAACCAAAAAGGCGGATAGGTTTTGAAACAGGTGAAATCCGGGATAATCAGAAGATTTAATGGAGGTGAATAATTGACAACCAAAAACTGTCTTGATAATATTGGATTATACATCGGGGGATTCACTTTTGCTGTTCATCAAGTATTTTTTAATCTCAAACCGGATGAGACACCTGTGCAGGTAGGATATGATATAACGTTCAAGCGGTTGAAACAGTTTAAACGGATTGAATTCAAATGAGCGGTTTAAGCAGTTTAAACGGATTGAATTCAAATGAGAGGAGAAACGATGGCTGTCAAGTATTTTGAAGATTTTCAGATCTGGCAGGAAGCGAGAAGACTGACGAACAAAATATACGACGCCACAAGAAAGCAGGCATTCTCGCGGGACTTCGGTCTTTGTGATCAGATTCGAAGAGCTGCAGTTTCTATCATGTCGAACATCGCCGAAGGATACGAGCGCGGTGGTAATCAGGAATTCCTCCAGTTCCTATCAATCGCCAAAGGATTATGCGGCGAAGTCCGGTGTCAGCTTTACGTCACCCTTGACCAGGGGTACCTCGAAAGAAATCAATGTGAAGCCATCATAGACCAATTCAAGAAACTGTCCATCATGATCAGCAACTTTATGAGATATATCAAGGGAACACCGTACAAGGGAACCAAGTATAAACCCCTGCCCCAGAAAAGTGTGAAGGAAGAGATAGAAGAACTTATGAAAGATACAGTTTCAACTGTTTGAACGGTTTAAGCGGTTTAAACGGTTGGAATAAATAAAACAGTTTAAGCGGTTCAAGCGGTTAATACGGATTAAACGGTTGGAATAAATAAAACAGTTTAAGCGGTTTAAACGGTTAATGTAGTGCGCTATGTGGTCTTTGATGTTGAGACAACAGGGCTTTATGTGGCGAAGGGGGATAGGATTATTGAAATCGGGGCGGTTGAAGTAAATGAGGATGTGATGGGGCATGAGTTCCACAGTTTTGCCGATACCGATAAACGAATCAGTAAAAATGCATACAAGGTACACGGTATTACGCCTGAAATGCTTGCCGGACAACCCAAATCAGAAGATGTGTTTGATTTATTTCAGCAATTTATCTCGAATAGCACGTTGGTAGCTCATAATGCTGATTTTGATATTGCCTTCTTGAGACACGAATTTTGGAGGATGGGCAAAGAACTGTACAATAGCCATACGTGCACATTAAAACTGAGCAGGAAACACTATCCCGCATTACCGGACTATAGATTGGATACGGTGGCGAAATATGTTCTGGAGGTGGAGGTTGACAGACAAAGGCTTCACAGAGCCCTCAACGACGCACGGTTAACGGCAAGGGTGTGGATTGAGATGGGGAAGAAATAGTTGAAAAGATTTAAAAGGTTCAAGGAGTTCAAACATGTTTTGAGCCTAACCAGCTTTGAACGGTTGCGCTCTTTGAGTTTACAGCATGAATAAAAAGAGGATGAAGTATGTCAGAGAAGGTTAAGGATAATGGAAGAAAGGGTACCATTGCATTGGAGCGGATCGAAAGTGTGATATTACTAATCCGGGACGAAAGAGTTATCCTCGACAATGATCTTGCACGGTTATACGGCATTGAAACCCGGCGCTTGAACGAGCAAGTCAGAAGAAATGCCAATCGGTTTCCACACGACTTTATGTTTCAAGTATCTTCGGAAGAATTTGAGACCTTGAAGTCGCATTTTGCGACATCAAGGTCTGGCTGGGATGGTCGTCGCAAGCTTCCCTTGGCCTTTACCGAGCATGGGGCGATTATGGCTGCTTCTGTATTGAATACCCCACTGGCTGTTGAGATGAGCATCTTTGTAGTCAGGGCGTTTATCAGAATGCGCTCTTTTCTTGCATCACATAAGGAACTGGCTTTGAAAGTCGGAACGTGTCAATGAAAATGAGACACTTTTTTCAAACATTCAGTGTATCCCTCCATCACTTGCCGGCGATGGCCTGTTGATCCAGACAGCATCAGGAAGAAGATTGGGTTTCGGTATCCTCCCCTTAAACCGTTCCGGATGGCGTTCGTATGCAGAGAGAAGCACCTCCTGTCAGGCTTCAAGGATACGGGGAACCTTTCCGTAGTGGACATCTTCGGGCGTGAGGAGCCGTAACCCTGAATGGCAGTGCTCGGTATTGTACCAGGGAAAGAAGGTCTGCGAGAATGCCCCGGCATGTTCGATAGAGCCGAATCGCTCGGGGAATTCCGGCCGATACTTCATGGTCTTGAACTGCGATTCAGAATAGGGGTTGTCATTGCTCACCGATGGTCGGGAGTGACTCTTGGTGACCCCGAGATCGGCAAGGTGACACGCAACGGGCTTTGAGGTCATGCTCGATCCCCGATCGGCATGGATGAGGAGTTGTCCCGGCCGGATCGACTGTTTTTCCATCGTCTCTTCCATGAGTTTGCGGGCAAGGGCGGCGAGCTCCTTCGCGAAGGCCAGACACGTCCAACCTCCTGAGATGACGAGCGTTGGCAGGAATATCCTTAATTCTTGAAGTATTTTCAGCAACGTAATACCGTCTATACTGGGCATATTTACATTCGTAATTAAGATGGTGGGGGATTGCATAGTTATCTTGTCTAAAGCCTCCACTCCATCTGAAGCCGTGTCAATGGTGAGACCTGGATATTTCTCAAGCAAGTATTTAATGATAAATTGTCGTATCAGCGTGTCATCTTCGACAAGAAGTATTGTCTCATGAGCGAGGCTACGAGGTGGGAGAAAGTTCTTCAATGCTTTAAAAAGAGTTTTCATCTTCAGGTCTGTAGCACGCTGCTCATTTCTATGGTTCTATATTCATAATTATTATCAAAGGTCAGTTGGATTTCCTTGTCTTCTTTGCCTCTTGTTTTTTAATAACAACCTTCTCTGCAAAAGAGTCATCGCTACGTTTTAAGGCAGTAGAATTGTAATAGACAGTAACTCTATCTCCCTTGCGGAATCCATCATCGGGAATCATTATAATCCCGGCATCATACAGAAAGGCCCGCGATATTTTACCCTGTTTTACAACAAAGTATCCTGAGTAAGGCCCTGTATATTTTTCCGTCACGATGCCAGTAAAGTGAGGAAAATTCTTGTTGAAGGCCCCCATCTTGTCAGCTATGAGCCCATCAAGAGATTTAATGGAGTTTCTGACCATCTGGGAGTACCCCATCCCCATGTCGGGGTTGTTGTCTATATATTTTTTCCTGACCTTGTCGAGCAATGTCCGGGCTTTCCCGTATTGCTTCGAATTATAATACTTCTCGACTTTCTCCAACTCTTTCATAACCGGTTCGTCAACCGGAGCATATTCACTTCCGTATGCCACACCAATGATAACCGCTATAATAAGAACACTCGCACAAATAGCTTTCATTTATTTCTTTATCCCTATATCAAATCTGCGCACAAGTATCGGCAGGTCTTCCCTAACTATTGTGCCATTCATTATCGTATCGACTATGTTTTCCGGATAAAGCCAGGATACAGTTATGTGCTCTATTTACTCAATATGCTCTACTTCACCCCAGCCTTTTTTAACAAGGTACTCGGCAAGCTGTTTCCGATGGCAATCATCCACCCTCCTTTCGGCGCACATGAGACAGAGAGGTCTATCCAGATGCCGTAATCGTTCAGTTAAAAGGTCGCCGGCAACATCAAGAACCAGACTATATCGTTCTCTCCAGTCTTCATAATCAAGAAATATATTCCCCAGCTCAACGAGCGACTTGTAGCCGATGCCAGCGTCAAGCAACGTCTTTTCTATGCCTTTGTCGGCAGTCTTTGCCTTTACCCAGATACCCATGCTCGCCCTGTCCGGCCGCAGACGTACATCCACCAAGGTTTTCACGCCATTTCTTTTTAAAAGCTCAATAAAATCTTCCCTTGTTCGCCCTCCGTATCCAATTGTAAACAGTTGCATAATTTTCCCTCCTTCGAATAAGTTGTGTTGAAACAGTCTTGGCCCAGGGAATGCACTACATCTCGCAATCGATGGGCGAGTGTAGATTCCAAACAATAGACATGAACATCAGGAAGCTGTGCTCCTCCAGACGTATAACCCTTCAGCATCTCGGAGAAAGCTATTTCTGAAGTAAAACGCCATCCCCCCTGGAGGATAGCTGTCGCCAAAACTTTGACCTCAGCCTGTTGTGCCACCCTCAGGGCTTGTAAAAAACTCTCTCGAATAACCGAACGTTTATATTTGGCATCGAGATAACTTATGTGAAAAAGAGTCGATACCACGACCACAATTCGAAATGGGCGTCAAGAAAGCTCAATGGTAGCTGCATTTCCAAGGGTTAGCGGGAGGTCGAGCTGGCCTTCTATTTTGTCGACAAGGTCCGCTTCGAAAAACGCTTTATAAATTGTCTGCCAATATTTCCGAGAAGACGCTCATATTGTGCGTCTCGCGGTACAAATGTGCCGTCAATTGGAACCACCAGGGCATCTGCCGTTGCCGCAAAAAAATATGGTGTTCTTCGCTCATTAGGATATGTTGACAAAATGATCCTGGTTTCTTAATTTGTTTTCACTTTTTTACATAGGACGCAAAATTCTTGTTTTTTGTTATTGACTATGCTCTCAAAATGACACCAGCGGGACGTGTCGAAGTTAATCCATCTCTTTTGCAAACCGTCCTTGAATTTATTGAATACTCTCTGAATTATGTCGTGGTTGGATATTGTCAGTGGCATAAGGATTTCATCGTAATCAACCTTTGAAAACATCTCCTGAAACACTTCTTTCAGGCTCTTAAAAAACTGCATATATTCTGCGTTTATGCTCCTTGGAATCTGAATCCTATCCACCATGAGAATTCCTCTATCCGTGAGGTCAAGCATGTAGATATTTCCCTTCCACCTCCCGTTCTTGAAAATTCTTATATTGAAATATGCAGGATCTGTGAGGTGCTTCTGTGCGAGATCAAGCCCTACACAGTCCGAAGAAAACGTCCCATGAAATAAATCCATATAGTCCTTTGTCGGGTAAAACAATATGGTCGTCTTCTCTGTGTATGTAGCCCGAATTACGTCCCTGTAGCTCACATGGTATTTCATCACGTCCCGCGGAACATAGAGGCGCTGAATTTTTTCCAATTCTTTGTTGAGAAACAACCGTGTATATAAACTCTGTCTATTCTCAATGTTCTCAGACATAACCTTGATATAGTCGTGAAACCGCGTTTTTACATCATCAGCAATTGCCATTCTCATTGCAACCTGGCTCATCTTTTTAAGGGCCGGTACAACCTTATTCCCGGGAAGCCCCATGGGGAAGTAGCTGTAAAGGCCAAGGCACTGTTTGGGTCTTATATCCAGCTTTGCAATCTTGGAGAACACCTTCTGTCGTATCATATCTGGTTCTAGGATAATGAGTTCGCTGATAAACGTTGGTATTCTCGCAAAAAGGATTTCTGCGCATGCATTTTGATAAGGAACAATGTGGTTTTCCGAATTTTTATTCAGTCCGAGCTTCAGGGCCTCGTACACATCCCTATTGCTTTTTCCGAAAATTACATAGGCACCAATGAATCTTTTCATCTCATCAAGGCTGACTGACTTTGTTTTCTTTGACCGGACGTAGGACAGGAGTTCCTGTTTCAGCAGGCGTCTAATTGCGGTAAAAGACTCAACCATAGTGCTGGGATTGCTCTTAAATGAAGAAAGCCTGCATCGCTTTTGTACCGAGTCAGGCATCTGCTTGATGAACGAGAAAATATCACGGTGTTCCAGGATGCCTTTCAGCCACGGTACCTGATTTTCAATTGATTCAAAGCCGCTAATGAGATTGAGACTCTCTATCTCTTCAAACTCAACAGAAACCTCGCGGATTTTGTCCTTCCTCACCCGGAAAAAATCTTTTCTTGCCGCCTTTCTCGCCGCCTCATAGGCCGGAGGAAATGAAAGAGGATACAGTTTGGAAACCAGCAAAATTCTTTGATAGTTCTTGCCAATACATAGAAGATTTTCCTCCATAGCCCGGATAACATCTTCCGGAGTTTCAAGCCTGTAAGGGATTTGAAGGGGGTCGTTTTTAGGGTTCAATGTCTTTTCCCAACCAGCCAGATATCTCTATCCAAAAAGAGTATGCATCGCATCCAGGTAGGCATGGAGAAGGGGTTTGAACTTCCACTCAACCATCCTTTCCTTAAAAACCTTTCCCAATGAGCGATAATACCATTCCTGCTTACCCCGAGGTCTTCTGAACCGGTTCCATAGATCTTCACCAACATTTTTATAGGCTTGATACATTTCCAGGAGATTATCAAGCTTGTCTGCGCATGACACTAACACCGCGTCCATCGATGCATTTAGGAGGTGATTGATGGTATGCTCTTTCCTCTCTTCCCATGGAGCGGACTTGTCAGGCTCAGAGACGCTCTCCACTATTGCAGCTACTTCCTCTCCAAAGGACGCGCGAATTTCCTTAATATCAACAGCGGTATCCTCCACCGTATCATGCAGCAGTCCGGCTAAAATTGCCTCCTCAGAACATGGTTGATCGATGAGGATCTTCGCAACCCGGAAAGGATGGGTAATATATGGGATTGTAGTACCTTTGCGAACCTGCCCAGCGTGTGCTTGAGCTGCGAATCGATAAGCTTCCATGATCTTCTCACTATTAGGGTGGCCGGCAAGATGGGGTGCAGCCGGCTCGTCGTTCAGTGGTTTTTTCATGCCCTTATCATCGCTCCGCGCTGGAATAGATTCTGCCTCAACCCTTTTTAATTCCAGAAGCATGTCAGCATATGACATGGGAAGGGGAATGTAACTTCCAATCTCCAAAAGGTTTATTATCTGACCATGCTCCTCTTTGGCAGCCTCTTGACCAATCTCGTCAACGGCAGATTCCAACTCAAGAAACACTCCATGCAGCCCTTCAACGTGGTCTATGTGGATTCGGGTGTTCTCATACATCCAAAGCTTTCTCTTCTTTTTCACCTGTATCAGGTTCCCCAGGGCATCACCTAACATTATTTTCATTGTCATGGCCTGTGCGCTATCCAAGCCAACTGTCCAATACTCTGACATTTTTGATCCGGCAACATTCGGCCTGTCATAGAAAATAAGCTTGAAATGCTCATTATTGATTTCTCGAAGTTTCAACCGCCCATTGGGACAATTATAGAATGTGTCTCGCTCTATGAATTTACCTTCGAATCTTGCACCAATTTTCTTCAGTGTGCGTATGACCTTCCTGCTGTCCTCAAGCTTTATCTTACGTTCAATGTTTGTCATAAAATATATCCTGTCACGTTTTTTAACCACTTTCTTAACCTAAACCACTGAAGCTCCGTTATGTTCAAATCTTAATCGAACATTGGCTTGGCAATTGTTTCAGCACAAAATAGACTATTTTCGCATTCAGCCGAATAATCCTTATGTCATCTTGTAAGGGTTATCCCTATAATACTTTGAAAAACGACTAAAACGAATATTTTCTTGTTGAGTACAAAAATACTTAATTACTCAATCTCTTCCCACATTGAGCAATTCTTGCGTCATCATCCTCAATGATGAGAAGTCGAAAAACTTTCTTGTTCATCCGTTCCCCTTCCTTACATCTTTTTGAAACCATTCTTGCACCTTTGCAATATTGTTGTCCAATCCGTGCAGCAAAATATCCTTATCAACTCATAGAAGATTCACTCCCCACAATAAACGCAGGGCCTGATTGTTGAAGGGTAAATTCGATTCCTAAGTACTTTTCGACGATTTGACTAACCGTAGTTGCTCTTTTACTTGGATGCAAGGCTTTTTGTATGTCATTCTCTATGGCCCATCTCGTAATATCTTCAAACACACAATAATCATCGTCAGCTGTAAGGTTCGGGAAATAAAGTTGTTTAACTAAATAGAGAACCCACAAAAGCTTATGGGAGTCTTCGGATGGAACGATCTGTTCATAACCACCTTTTCGAAAGGCGTAAATCCCTTCGTTCTCATGCACAGATTGATGCGCCGCCAGCGCTCTTTCCCTCATGAATAGATATTTCTCTGCTTCTAAGTCGTAGATTTCTTCCAAAGAAACCAGAAGGCCTGGATCCTGTTTCAAAACTGCTTCAGAGGTATTATCGAATACGAAAGATATTTGTCTGTATGCAATATCGGTAAAATGCCATTCAAGAGTACGATCGCGGCCATACCAATAACCGCTAACTCCAATAAGTTTCCGGCTGTTTTGACCCTGCATAGCCTCCAGTGGTATCCAAGCCTTCCAGCGCGGATTTGTCACGTCAATGAAATGGCCTGAAAGATCCCGAGTGCACATCATAGTCAATGACCAACGCCTCAAAGATACAACTGAGGAAAAGGGCAATTTTTTCTGCTGTTTTACGCTCTTCAAGTTTCCAGACCACCAGACATCACATCCCATAGTATCCCCCTATTAGTCCATCGGCAAACCACGTGGCTGCCAAGAAAGTTTCCAAACTAACTTTATTCTGTATAGATATTTCTGAATGTCGCATACCTATCGAGAAAGGCAAGGTACGTCACTCCCCATGAGCCGTTTCTATTTTTCCCGATGATTATATCAGCAGTGCCCTTTTTCTCAGAACAGCTGTTATGCACATCATCTCTCTAAATGAACAGGATGAGGTCCGCATCCTGCATCAGGCCGGGGAATTAGTCCAGATCTGTCAACCTCGGTCGCCTGCCGGGTCACCTCCTCGCGAACCTGTTTAGCTGAAAAACTGCTATAATAGGTATGTTAAGCTCTTTTGCGAGAGCCTTCAGAGACGCTGATATGTTCGATATCGCTTGTTCTTTTCTCTCGCCAAGACTTTCCAACATAAGTTGAATGTAATCGATGAACAGAAGATCAAGGCCACATTCTTTTTTGAGGTCCCATGCTCGATCTCCTACCTCGGAGACTGTCAGCCCGTACGAGTCATCAAAATAGATTGATGCTGTGCTAAGACTGGTTGCTGCAAATCCAATTCGTTTCCATTCCCCCTCCTTGAGCATTCCAGCCCGGATCTTTGAATGTTCCACCTCTGACAGTGCGCTGATCATCCTCTTTATAAGCTGCTCCGTAGACATTTCAAACGAAAAGAATCCGACGCTCTTTTGATCATTGAGAGCTACGTTGCGCGCGATATCGAGGCATATAGAGGTCTTGCCCATACCCGGCCCACCAGCGACTACGATGAAATCGCACGGTTCAAATCCGTTTGTCAGTCTGTCCAGGTCGTGAAAACCGCTCAGCATTCCTGTTGGGCGATAAACTCTTGTGCATGCATTTTCAATTTCCTGAATGTTGCTTGGTAAAATTTGTCCTATTTTCTTGAAACAACGCGTCCTGTCGGTTTGTTCTGATTCCTTGAGGTGTCCATGAGACGTTGCGTCATTTACGTTATCCGGATCTGGTCTCTCTGGGCCTAAGAGTATCATTTTTCTTCCTGACGCCCTCTCCTTCACTATCCTCGCATAATCAGCCGGGGTAGAAAATGAGATAACACCGTCAACGATGCGGCCTAAATATGTGACACCCCCTATTGTTTCGATAAGACCTTTGTCCCGTGCTAGGCTGCTGACGCTCGCGATGTTGACCTGTTCATTTCTACTGTGAAGGTCCAGCATCAATTGATAGATCGCGCGGTGGTTCCCATGAAAAAAATCATCGGTGTGAACAATATCAGCTACCTCATCAAAGGCAGCAGGACTTGCCAGGATAAATCGAGAAGCGACTGCTCAGGATCAAGGTATGGTTGTGTTCCAAGCATTCCATCCTCCTAATGTACGCTACTTTTCTGTGAAGTCGTGAAAAACGAGTGGAAAATCTTCAGGGTTTACACCATTTTCTTCACACATCTTTCTATGCTCTTTTTCCACTATCTCCCTCAACAATGGGGCAAGTGACACAATGCTAATCTGGTTTGGCATGAGTAGTACATTGTTTTTGGTTTTCGATTCTTTCTTTTTCATTCATACTCTCCTATCACATAAAATTCTAAAATAATTGCTGTCAAATTGATCACCATCAGCTTCTTTTATCCCCACGGCATACCTTAAGATCGTGGTATGGATCCTTGAAATAATCCGGGTTTTTTTCGAGCCACCTCTTATTCGTTAGGACCTTTCTGGCTTTTTTGCAGGGCTCTTTGCCACAGGATTATCTGTCTGCCTTTGAGGCGTGGATTCGGGACGTATGGTTGCCCACAAAATAGACATTTGCGAAGTCTGGCCAGGCTACCGCACTCCGTTGTCTGACACTTTCTTGGTTTCATGATAAGAGTTATCCTGGGATGACAGTATCGCGGCATCGCTGCCGGAATCCATACTCCACAATTGAATGTCTGAGAAGGATAATTCTAACAACAAGTAAATCTTTCCGCTATCTGGACTTGTAAAACATAGGGCTCTGTGGTTTCCGGTGATAACACTATCAGCGAACATACATCTATCAGCCTTTTGCACCCTTATCTGTGCCTTTGCTGATGGCGTCATCTCTTTACTTTTTTTTCGAACGGGTCTTAAATCTCTGCGGATCATTAAAAAACTATCTCTAATTTACCACCAAATGGAGAACATGGCCAACTCGCTATAGCAATAGACGCAAGTTTCCGTTTGTCTGTTTGACTATATGAGATAAAATTATCTAAAAATCATATTTTCTTAATCGCAATAGACCAATTGTTATCAGCGTCTAAAGAACTGGACAAGGACCCTTGTTTCTATCTTTTTCCTCTTGATTCCCAAATCTTCAGCGAAGGTAATTCTATGGCTGACAAAGGACCATGATGAGCAGCACCGGTATCAAGACCGATTCGATTGGGTTTTATTACAACCCCATCAGTTATCGTATGACCATGAACAACAATCTTTCCAAAATCTCTGCCTGAGGAAAGAAAAGGCTCATCGATTTCTAATAAATCAATCTTTCGCTGATCTTTCAGCGGCACACCGGGCCGTATCCCGGCGTGACAGAAAAAGAACTCTTCTGTCTCGAACGAATGTTCCAAGCTCATGTAAAATTCTTGATGCACGTTTAAATGATAGCCTTTTTTTCGATAACTTGCGAGTGTGACCCTGCCGCCATTCATGGTAAGCCATATTTCTCTGTCCCGTGGATTCAGGTTCCCCATAAACAAAGAAATGACAAAGTCCTCATGATTCCCTCTCAGCGTGACCGTGTTGGGAAACTCCTTCTTGAGTCGAATCACATGCTCCACTACCTCATAGCTCTGGGCGCCGCTATCAATGTAATCGCCAAGGAATACAAGCCTGTCGTCCTCATTTGGACCAATTTGCTCTATCAGGTCTTCCAGCTTAGATAACCTTCCATGTATATCTCCTATGGCAATTAGTCTTCCCATTCTCTTGGCTATCACCTCCTTTTTTTGAATCCACCCGTATAGACGTAACGAATAAACATTTCGTTTGAACGTAAATATTTTTTCAATAAGGATAGCATGGATTAATAGAATCTTTCTTCGTTGGAATCTGTTATCAATTTAAGTTTTAATAATACATAGAGGTTACATTGAGCTTCGATGATTTTATTTCGAACTACTTCATGCCTTATATTCTGAAGGTTAGCAAGGGAAACATATTTATTTACGGCGAAATTCATGAGGTCAAAGAATGGCTTATTCTGAAGCG
>ERZ1026805.197-NODE-197-length-46459-cov-44.782648_pt1 | contig 46459 bp, 32 predicted proteins | sample MGYA00520883_ERZ1026805 | MGnify/ENA primary metagenome ERZ1026805 (study PRJEB33270, sample SAMEA104284476) | anaerobic digester metagenome | biome: Anaerobic digester microbiome; feature: mesophilic sludge digester; material: Anaerobic digester biomass | place... | reverse complement strand
GCGTTCTTTAAACCCGGCGGCTACTCGTTTACACAAAAATTTTCACAGGCTCAAATATTCTATAGACTCATTTTTAATGTTCTTTTGTCTGTTCTAATTTCCCTTGTTTATCGTAATATTTCCAGGTACCAGTTTTAAAATAATCTATTTCTATATCTTCACTGTATAATACCCTACCTTCTTCTTTTATGTGTCCATTTGGATAATAAAACTTTACATAAGACGTAAACTTAGGAGTTATTTCCACACCATCGTCCCGCATTCTTGTATAACTGGTATTTCCCTTAATTTCACATTCTTGTAAAATCAAATGACTTGTTTCATCAAAATAATACCAAGTACCTGATTTCTTACCTTCTGTAAACTCTCCTAATGCAGACAATTTCCCATTCTTTCGGTTATAGGACTTAAATATCCCTTCTTTTAAACCGGCTTTATAGTATGCTTCAATCAATCCATTGTTTTCTATCCATAGCCCAATCTTTTTCCCTTTATCATCTAATTGATTGTTGGCTTGCTGTGATACTCCTTTAAGGGTAAACAAACAGAGTACAACTAATAGTATTGGTATTCTTTTTTTCATGGCTTACCGTATTCTTAAAGGTATTACAACTCTGGTATTGTCAACCGCAACATTAAACACTGGTGTAGTATAATTGAAATTTAACGGAGTACTATAAGTCCTGGACAAACTGACACTAACAGTATTATTTTTTTGTGCATCTGTATTAAATTTGCCAATGAAACCACTCCAATTGTCTCTATCTATTAAGACACATCCCGCTGAAATAGGAGGGTTCTACTGCGAATTTAACGGAATTTGAGATCTTTGGCAAAAAAGATGGTTTATGATGTTTTCAGAGCAGTTTTTCGATTTACTTCTTGATTTTGGTGATGATTGGAAGGTTAATCAAGTGTCTGTTAATTCCTTAACTGAGGAGGTTGATGTTACTATCGAGTTTATCTCCAAGGTAGCAGAAGATCCTGACACACTGGAAGGCTGTCCTATTTATGATCATGCCCCTATTCGTCGTTGGCGTCATTTGGATACTATGCAGTACAAGACATTCATTAACAGTAGGGTGCCCAGGGTAAAAGGGTCAGATGGCAAGATAAAGACCATATCTGTACCATGGTCCGACAAGCATGAAAGGCATACATATTTATTTGAGCGTTTGGCTATTGATGTTCTCAAATCCACTAAGAATCAGACCAAGAGTTCGGAGCTATTGCATTGTGGTTTTGGGGTTATCAACAGAATAATCCATAATGCAGTAAATCGGGGCATTGCTTCACTATGGAGAGTCTTGTGGTGGAGGGGAATTGTAAAATTATTCCACTCGGGTAACGAATCTCAATACTTGTTCCTGAACCAAACTCTACATGAAGAAATCTGATCTCATCAAGTTCCCGGCGATAACGCTTAAGCCAATAATAGAATATCGAAAATATCAAACCTTCTTCCTGGCAAAATGCTTTCTGCGTTTTGCCGCACCCATACCACCTTGCAATAAGAGATAACATTTCATCCTTGCGGGAAAGCTGTTCTTGATTCTTTATATAAGTTTTTAGCTGCCAAAATTATAGCCCCAAACCAGGGAAAACAATATGCATAAGACCGAAGGGATACTTTGATACGGTTGGATATGATCCTGTAGCAATGAACTGCTTCTCATATCCAATATCAGACCCGTCATCTGGCAGAAGGAGTTTTTTGAGTTCCTTGACAGCTACCTGAAGTAAGACTGAGACAGAATACAGCAATCAATGAGGGTGTCTCATAATACAAATGGGGCACCCTTTTTCTTTTTGCAGGCAGTAATGGAGGATTGCTTTGCAGACAGTAGTGGAGGATTACTTTTCAGTCAGTAATGGAGAATTACTGCCTGTTGCTGTTTCGCGCAAGCGCTATGTTAAGATTGACAGCCACAGTTTATTTACACATTTGCCGTCAATTTGTTCCAAATCCTTTTCAGGATTATGCTGATCTCTGCCCCGGGAAACATCTCGATAACGCTTTTGCCAGAGATCATAGCCTCCGTGACCCGTCTGTCATAAGGCAGGCGGCCGAGAAGAGCATTACCCTGTGCAATGCACCATCCTTCAATACTGTCAGTCATGGCCTCGTTGAGATCATACTTGTTGATGATAACTCCAATATCACCGGTAAATTTCCGGGCAACCTCATGAACCCTTTTCATATCCCCGAGACCTGACATCGTCGGTTCGGTAACGATGATGACCTTATCCACACCTGTTACGGTTGAGATGACCGGGCACCCTATTCCCGGGGGACCATCGAGCAGGATTATGTTCATCCCATGATCTTTGGCCACCCTCTTCGCCTTATTCCTTACCATGTTTACCAGTTTGCCTGAGTTCTCCTCACCGGGAGCAAGACGTCCGTAAACCATCCTGCCGTTTCTGAAACTGCCGGAATACATCCTGCTCCTGTCACCGGGCACCATGGTTATTGCATCCACCGGACAGATACGCGAACAAAAGAAGCATCCCTCACATGATCTCTCCGAAATTATAATTTTGCCATCCACCCGGGTAATAGCATCAAACCGGCAATAACTCTCACACATGCCGCATACGGTACATAGCGCATTATCCACCACAGCGGAATAGCCTCCGATGTAGACCTGTTCCGTATCATGTTCGGGGTTGAAGAGCAGGAAGAGGTTTGCCGCTTCAACATCACAGTCAGCTACCACCAGCCTTTCACCGGCTGTGGCAAAGGCTGCCGTCACACTTGACTTGCCCGTGCCTCCTTTACCGCTTACTACTGCCAGTTCCATATCTGTCAATAATTTTGTCAGCCAATTCTTCGAAGAGGGAAGCCAGCTCCGGCATTTCATCCGTCACCAGCCTGCCCTCAGAGTATGCCCGCGCAATGGCAGGGTCATACCTGATCTCGGCAAGGAGAGGTATCTTTTCCTTTTCCAGGTAACCGGCAACATCCCTGTCACCTATATCAGATCTGTTTATTATCACCGCCGGTTCCTTACTCATCTCCTTCAAAGTCTCAACGCTCTGCCGCAGATCACTGAGGCCAAAAGGGGTAGGCTCAGTCACCAGCACCACAAAGTCAGCTTTGTCTACCGTCTGAATAAAGGGGCATGATGTTCCGGGTGGCGCATCGAGGATAACCACCCCCTCATCACCGGACTCCTTTATGGCGGCATTGATTACCCTTACAGTCGAGATCTCGTTGACATGCAACCGTGCCTCTATCAGCGGATTATTCTTGTCAGTCATGTAAGAGGTGACTGTTCCCAGTGTCAATGGCTTTTCTGTTATGGCTTCATCATTGCATGCATAAGAGCATGCCCCGCAGCCATGGCAGATGCTTTCTATCACCTCAATCACTTTTGCATTGGGTACAAAAAAAATAGCATTGAAACTGCACCATTGACTGCACCGTCCACACCAGGTACATACATCCTTGTTTATGACCGGAACCTGGTGGGTCACCTCTTTCACGGATACTTTTTCGGTTCTGAAAAACAAGAGGTCATTCGGAGCCTCTGCATCACAATCTGTCAGAGTCACCCTGTCACCCCGACGGGAGAGCACATTAAACAGATTTGTTGCAACAAAGGTCTTGCCTGTGCCTCCCTTGCCGCTGGCTACAGCTATCCTCATAGCGCATGTGTGCTAATCATATGCCAGCCGCATCTTTTCGTCAGCCAGCACAGATTTGATAAACTGCTGCATTGCCTCACCCTTCCAGGTGCCCAGGCTCATGTGGGTTGTGTAATACTTCTGCGGAATCGGATGTGTGCCTACAACCACCTCTATCCCGTACTTCTCCGGGATAAAGCGTGTGAAGTAATCAATCCTGGGGCATGGCGGGTATCCAACCACCATGCCTGTTGCAAGGTGGATAACGTTTACACCGTTCTTTTTCATCTCCTCAGGTGAATACTCCACATTGCCGCCCGGACAGCCGCCACAGGTAGTGAAGGCTGCTATCTCCGCATCCTCACCATTGTACCTGTCAAAGGCACCCTCACGGTTGCGGAACGACCTGAAGCACTTGCCACCGGCGCAGGTATGGTACCTGTCGCATATGATAATGCCAATCTTCTTCTTTTCCATGATGATATACTAATGATCACAATAATTAGCACCGGTTTGAAGCCTGTTATTGAGGAGGTCTGCAGCCAGTTCATCAGGACTTTTCACAGGAGCTCCCACAAATACATTTATTGAGTGCCGGTTAAAGAGGCCAATTGCTCTCTGCCCTATTCCTCCGGCTATCACATCCGTGATTCCCTGCTCAGCCAGCCAGGCGGGAAGAAGTCCGGGCTCATGTGGCGGGGGAGTGACAACTGTTTCTCCGGTAATGTTTTTGTCATCGGCATCAACTATTGCAAACTGTTCACAATGGCCGAAATGAGAACAGAGCACACCTCCTTCGAGGGGAATTGCTATACGTTTTTTCATTGCTAAGAAATGGTTATTTATTGTATATGAATCAATTACAAATTTGTCATCAAGCTTTGAGCGGATACTCTCAGTACTGATTACTGTCCGGCTTGCCCTTTTCAGCGGCCTCTGCCGCGACCGGCACCACGCCCTGTTCCTGCCGCGCGACCAGTGCCTCGTCCTGATCTGACTGCACGGCCTGGGCCACGACCAGCTCCTGCTGCGCGACCAGCACCATAACCAGCATCACCCCCTGCTCCAAGTGCACGACCAGTGCCTCGTCCTGATCCGACTGCGCGGCCTGCGCCATATCCGGCACCACGTTCTGATCCATCTGTGCGACCCGCACCACGTCCTGCGCCATAGCCTGTGCCATAGCACACACCGCCTCTTCCTGCAACGTTACCTCTGCCGGCGCCCCGGCCACCTCCCCGTCTCCTGCCCAGGCCCATACCTTTGCCTATACCCGGCATACGGTCCAGACCGGTATCGCTGCCTTTTGTTTCCGGGGCATTCAATTCCAGATTATTGGCACCGGCCTTTTCACCGTCCGCCATCCCGGCATTGCCGGCATCGAAATCCGTACACTTGCCGGCTTTCCAGCCGGTCATCGGTCCCTCACCATGAGGACCTCTTTGATCTAATCCAGGCATAATTCTCCTATTTATTGGTTATTTTTCAACATATCAATCACCGACTTAACTGTCCTTTCCGGCTCCCTGATGGCCACCATCTGGATTTTAAGGCTGTCAAGCAGTGGCTTTATATTCACTCCGAACTCTCCGGAGATGATCTTCTTCACATCCTTTGACGCCACCAGCCGGACCGAAGCCGGACCGGCACCTTCCACGGCATCCTTGTTCGGGTTTGGCAGGATCTCCACCCCACCTGTCTCTGTATCATAAATGACAAAAAATGCACAGCGGCCAAACCGCTGGTCGAGCCTGCTCTCAAGGCTCTCTCCTGTACTTGTTATTGCTACTTTCATATTCCCGTATGTTTAAATATCTGTTGCCGGAAGGTTGTTTTTTCTCATTAGGCGGCTGCCGCAAACCAGACATCTCTCATCCCTGCAGCGCCGTGAATGCTCATGCCTCTTCTCATAACCGCAGGCGGGACAGACACAGATGTCAGAAAAACTACGGCGGGCATCCGGTGCCGGGTCATCAACAGGATCATAAGTGACAATACTGTTGTCTCCGCACAACGTGCATTTTTCAGGGGTAACACTCTTCTCAGGCTGGTTGAAGAGACAACCACAGCCATTGCATTTGTACCATTCACTGTCAAAGTAAACCTTGCCTCCTTCTATGATGATCTGCTTTCCCGTTACCAGCGCATCGGCAATCTTTGCTCTCGCTTTTGAATAAATACGGGTAAGTGTAGGCCGTGAGACATTCATTACCCGGGCAGCCTCATGATGGTTGAAATTTTCATAATCACAGAGCCTGAGAACCTCATACTCCTCAAGGTGCAGAAAGACTGATTGCGGCTTGCCAGCCTTCGCTATCCCGCCATAGGGCTTGAACCCGGAGATAACCGGAGGATTGCTGACTCTTCTTAATCTTTTTGGGCGTGGGGACACTTTTTGATCATTTGTTCATTACAAATATAATGAACATATGTTCATAATAAAAATATCATAAGGTTTTTTGTGGATTATTATTATAACAGATTTGCAACTGCTATTCATTCCAACAGTAGCTGCTATTCATTCCGGCCATAGTTGTTATTAATTACGGTCGAAACAGCTCTGCATTCCGGACGCAACTGCTCCTGATTCCGGTCAAAAATGCTCTACATTCCGGACGCAACTGCTCCTGATTCCGGTCATAAATGCCCTTCATTCCGAACGCAGATGCTATTTATTTCTGTGGCAGCTGGCTCTGAATATGGGATATGTGAGCCTCTCTACTTAAAGAATCTGACACATGAAGGGGCATTGAGCGTCAGAGATGAGACAGCTTCATCACTGTTACCCGCCTCATGTACCACAGAAATCTCATCCGATCTCTGGTTAGCAACCAGGAAAAACCTGCCTGACGGCGATACCGCGAAATTGCGCGGCCAGTTACCGGCGCAGTCGTTGAGAGTCTGACCCGACAGTGTTCCGTCAATCCCCACACTGAAGGTCACGATGCTGTTATGTCCCCTGTTGGAACCATAGATTTTCTTCCCGTTACGCGAGAGGTGTATGTCAGCACAATAACTTTTCTCTGCATACCCTTCAGGAAGGGTGCTGACAGTCTGTTTTGCAGTAACGGTATCTGACAGGATATTGTAAACTGACAATGAGGAGTTGAGCTCATTGATTACATAGAGGTTTGCCGGGGGTCTGTCTATTGCCATGTGCCTCGGGCCGCTTCCGGGCTCAGTGCTGAAGTAAGCTATATCTGCATTCATAAGAAGCCCCAGGGCGGTATCCAGCTTCAGCTGATGAATCCTGTCAAGGCCCAGGTCGGATATATAATATGTGCGAAGCCTGGGATTATAAATGGTCATGTGGGGGCGCGACTTCTCACCGTAAAAGATAACATCCGTGACCTTATCTGGTATGCCCCCGTTATTCAGCTTAACCACGGAGACAGAACCGCTGCCGTAGTTGGCTGTGATGAGGTATTTGCCATCAGCTGAAACCTCTATATGGCATGGTCCGCCACCTCCCTGGTTCAATGAACTGACTTTTTCAAGGCTTTTGCTATTCTTATCATAACGTAAGGTTGTGATTCCTCCCCCGGCTTTCATGTTAAAAGTGTCGACCTCATTGACAAGGTATATCAGGCCTCCTCTTCCGAAGGTAAAATATGAAGGGTTATCCCCGACGGAGATCTCCGATATCTTATCAATGCTGCCGTTGCCGTCCAGCCGGCATAGCATCACATCAGCAACACCATCGCGTGAATAGCCGGATGCTATGAAAATGTTCTCCCTCATATTACAGGAAGAGATGAACGCTGCAAGTGTCACAATCATTAACAAAGCCTGATTCTTCATTGGATTGCCTGTATATCATTATTCTCGTTTGTCTGCCTCTATAGTACCGGCCTGACCGGATTTTGCTGCCGGCTTTAATCACCAGGCTTAATAAGATTCATCAGGTCCCTGAAAGCTGATCCGAAAATCAGGTAACTGGTATTGCCTGCAATGGTCCCCTCGTTCTGTCCCCACAGGAATGGCCAGTCGTCGTAGTTTTCAAAGTGATCAGGTTTTCTGAACAGTACCCCCGGCGCGACATTACCCGGAATGAAAGAGAAATCAGCCCTGTTGTTACCGTAGAAGACAGCTTTGGGACGTGCGGCACCCACTGCTGCAACAAATGAATAATTGTGGTACGGATGGCATCCAAACAGCCAGTTGGCGGTCTTGAATGCATGATCAGCCTCAATGATATCAGGGAAATATTTGCTGGCAAAGCAAACTGTAGTGCCAAAATTCAGCACTTCTCCCGCTCCTGCCCAGTTGCCAAGGCCTATAGGCACTCCGTAAGGATTATCACTTTCAAGCTTTTCGATGTATTCCCTGTACTTTATAACATAGGGGCGGAGCTTCTCCCTGTAGGCGGCATCCATATAAGGTATGGCATCCAGGGCTGTCAGGAGGCTGAAGCTGACGAAACGGTCAAGTGAAGGCCATAAAAGTTCCAGGAATTTGTCCCTGTACTGCTCCTCTCCTGTTGAAATGAACAACTCAAGAGTGGCACCGGGAGTTGCCGGACCTCCTCCCCATGTGCGGTTATCCCCGGGTCTGTCGGCAATCAGAGCCGTCGCCTCTTCCAGAAGTCGTTTCGACTGCCTGAGAGCTCTCTCCGAGAGGTCATCATTGTATCCCTTCAAAGCCCGGCTTGCCGCGGCAAAGACCGTTGCGGCTGAAAGGTCCAGACCGGGATTGCGGCTTGTAAATGCCCACATGTCATCCCTGACTCCGCTCGAGCGGCCGTCAGCAGCTGTCTCATACGGGCCCAGGTCAGGATTATAGGGCAGACCGTCAGTTATTGAGGCTGCATCACCCAGATGATGGTAATTGTCAAGAACAGAGTTCGAGAGCGTCTGCGCCATATGGCCGATAATCTCTGCCTGTGCTACCAGGTTCAGTGTCCCATGCTCTATGAACTGTAATATGTCCGGTGTCCCGTCAGGGCGGTGAAGATCTACGTACCGCTGTTTCTGATCAATAAAGGTCTGATCACGAAAGGGTTTGAAATACTCCCATATTCTTACAAAGTTCTGCACCACCATTATGTTTGATCCGGTCTCGATATCAAAATCGCCGGCATCGAAAAAACCTCCGATGTTTAGTCCGGGGATCAGTTCCAGCGCCTTGAACCTGGTATCGGTTGTCGGGCCCTGCCAATGCAGGTCAAAGTGGTCAGTGTTTGGCGGAGCCTGGAGATAACCTTCTCTGAACGGCTCGCCATGCCAGACCCTGTATGCCTCGTTTACGAACATATGATTCATGTGTATCGGAATCCATACATCGGACGTGGCATCGGTAATCCTGTCGTAAACGCTCTCCTCAATCAGGAAGTTATTTGTCCTGTGCTTCCCATATTGAATATAGTAAATACCAGGGGTCGTGACCGAAGAAAAATCGAATTTCACATAGTGGTACTTGAAATAGTCACCCCAGGGAGTGATATTGCCGCTGAATACCCTGGTTGCACTACCGTCTTCGCTTACCCTGCAGAGTGATGCTTTTGCCAGTGGCTTGTCTTTCTTGTCAAGCTCAATAACGGAGACTTTGGGCTGTGACGGGAGGTAGCCCACCTGCGAAAAGCCGATGTTTGGCTCTCTTATCCAGCCTTTGATTGCATTGGGTTCAACTGTCCAGGTCAGTACCTTTCCGGTTTTTCCTGCCGGAAGGAGGCTGCGTACGACGAACCAGCCATTTTGAGCGAGCGTACGACCATCGAATAGCATCAGGTCTGCATCCTGTGAAGTGATTTTCACCAGGCGCTCAGGGTCATCAGGTGCAAGAATAAAAGTGCGGCCTGTTTCAAGCGGCAGCGGATCAATGAACCTGCCGGTTCCCCTGTCATCGGATGTAACATACCCTTTGAACTGCTTAGGCTTCTGGCTATTGGGTTTAGTGACACTGTTGCCTGCCACATACCGGGGGAACCGGTTATAGCGCCCGTCAGCCAGATAAGCCTTGTTCCAGTATTGGGAGGGAAGAAACTCAAGATTAAACCCTGCATTTCCTGCAAGTGCATCAGGAACGGGTTTGTCAAGATAAACAGATATCTCAACGCCCTTGCCTTTGGCAGTGACAACTACCCTTGAATCAAAATCGTAATCAGGATACCTCAATGCAACTTCTATTGATTTCGATGCAGGATCCACTTTCCGCGACGGCATTGCAGGCACCAGATCCCACTGCTCCGGGGTGGCTGAAAGCCTCACAGCACCACCCTGTGCCGTTCTGACACCATGATGAATCAATTCTATTCCGGCGTTCTTCTCATCGTTGAAACCTCCGGTAAACTGGTTACTGTATACCAGAACATTGACACCCTGCCTCTCGAAATACTCAAGCTCATTGAGTTTCAGATCCTGCCCGGAAACGTAGTTGAGCAACGCGGCCAAAAGCAGTGCGAATGATAAAACAGATATTCTCTTCATGCTTAACAATATCAAATCAGATAGAGGTATAAATTTAAAACCTGCTCAGTGACTTCTGAAATTCCATTTTGAATTGTCACTGTTCATGTCAAATCTGCCAAGTGAAGGCGTACTGTCACCCACAGATACAAGGACCAGGTTCTCGTCTGAACCCGGGACCACCTTTGGCATAATCCTGTATGTGCCGTCAGTCAGCTGATCTATTCGCCATAACTGCTCCGGTGCACCCGTGAATTCAGGAACAGTAATTACCTCTGCATCAGCAGTTGCTGCCAGCGCACGGTTTGTCCCTGCTATGACAATCCTGTAATACGGGCCTCCAAGATACCCTCCTGCGTCAGGCACTGCCGTAATAGTCCATTGCTGATGCGGGCGGCTCATGTAATCTCCGATCCTTACGTCAATCTCTCCGGCCGGCCATGTGTGAATTACATCGGCCAGTTCCTGTGAAGGAATGGAAATTATCGGTTCATCAGGGTCGGGACGAAACCCGCGCATCCTTCCGGGCATTCTTATAAAATCCACTGTCAGTTCCAAAGCATATCCTCTTCTCACAGACTCAATTTCATATGTTCCTTCCCTGAAGATATCCCCGGCAACAGGCCAGCCATCTTTCCACAGCAACGGACGGATGCCCAGTACGCTGCGGCCACTCTGGTCAAGGTCCGCTTCATAATGGCATGACATCTTTTCGACCCCCTCTTCGAGAATCAGCCGTCCGAAATGGCCCGGTCCGATCAGCCTGCCTCCTGCAGACAGCACCATTTTACCTCCGCCTCTGAGCATGTCTCTTCCCATATTGTCGAGGTATGGGCCGGTCACACTCCTGGAGCGTCCGACAACAATATTATATGTCGAGTTTGCACCATCACAGCATGTTCCGTGCGTGCCAAGGAGGTAATACCACCCGTCACGATACTCCAGGTCTGTTGCTTCACAGTCAATGGCAATATCAATGGCTTTATTCCCCTCCACGCGCTTTCCTGTCTGCGGATCAAGTTCTATGAGACGGATAAACCCGAAATAGGTTCCGTAGGAGCACCAGAGCCGTCCATCATTCGGATCAAGGAGAAGGCCCGGATCGATTGCATCATTATCTTCAATGCCGTCGGACTGGGCAACCAGGATGGGTTCCGAATACTGGAAATCGGGAGATTGCGGGTCGAGCGTCTTATTCCACATTGTAAGTATTCTCCCGTTATGTCCGCCACCCAGGCCACCGCCTGTAGCGCCATAAACTATAAGATAACGATCGCCTATTTTCATTGCATCCGGTGCGGCTCCGCCTCCCGGCCTTACTGCACCGCTGTTCCATATCCAGCCATCTTCCGATATCAAACCGCCTCCGCCTGTTCCAAAGGTGTAATACTTCCCGTCACACTCCATGATGGTTGACGGATCATGTATGAAAGGTTTGCCAGACTGTGCTGTTGCTGTTGCCGCAAAACAAACTGATATCAGGGCTATTGCACTCAATTCTATAATTTTTGTTTTCATCATAATACGATATTGTTTTTAAAGGAATGATGCGATCCACATGATTGAATGACACTATTTACCGGTAATGGTCAGGTTTCTTACCGGTTCTCCATTCTCATCCAGGAAACGAACACAGAAATCACTCATTCCAGGGCCATTGATTACAACTCCCCGGATTATATTTTTCCCCTTGTTAAGCGTCAGGCGGGGGGACACACAATCATCCATAACCATTCGCCTGTCGCCGGAAAGCAATACTGCTTCCTCCCCGTTCAGCCACCACATGGATGCGGAATTTGACCCTACTGCCATCCTCACGTTCTTAACTTCCTCCGGACTGTTAACAATTGTTACCGCCCAGAAGATCACACCATACACCTGTTTATGCAATCCATAGGCAAAACGGAACAGTTTAACATTGAAGTTTTTGCTGTCCAATGCATGCCATGTAAGCTCGTTGTCTCCAACTCTTACCTTTTCACCATTCTTTGGAAGAATTGTAAACTGATCCGGGAAATAGAGGGTATCAAACGCTTTCCTGAGGTAACTGTCTGTAAAAACAGTATTGGTAAAGTTTGGCTTACTGATTGGCTCAAGCAGCAACCAGCGCTGAATGAAACCATCAACATCAGGTGACTTTTTCGATTTTGCTGCCGGTGTAAAGTAACCAGCAATGCTTCTTACAGTATCAAGTTTTGTGGGATCGTCCATCTGACGAAAGGGTCTCTCGGGTTGTGCGTGCAACACCGGCCCGGCCAGAAATAATAATCCAACCCCGAATAGTAATGCTTTGGTTTTAATGCTCATAACGTATCTTTAAAATGTTTGTGTTTATATCGGTTCAAAATATCAATTATTCATCTCTGCATTGTCCCGGACAAATAACCCCGGAAATTAAATCACTAATATTCTTTCACTTAAAAACCAGCACCAGATTCCGCTGCATCTTGCGCAAGAATGCGAAAGTAACAAAATTTTATGTTTACAAAGTGCCGGCACTCTTTTCCGGAAGCAGTTCGGGGATATTTTGCTAACTTTCGTACCCCGGTTTTTTATGTAAAATATTGACAGGTGAAGAGACTTCTGATAATATTATCTCTCACATTATTCCTGAATCCTGCTGATGGCAGGCCGTATTACTTCAGACAGTACACAAATGACAACGGCCTGTCGAGCAATACAGTGATGGCAGGCATTCAGGACCGGAGAGGCTTTATGTGGTTTGCCACGAAGGAAGGCCTTAACCGTTTTGACGGCACTCAGTTCAGGATCTACAGCCATAACCAGACAGCATCAAACAGCCTCCCGAACAACTTTATCCTGGCCTTATGCGAGGATAATGAAGGATGGATATGGATCGGAACAGCCAGGGGTATCTGTTATTATCTGCCTGACAATGATTACTTCGGTACGATTGAAAATGACAAGTATCAGATTGACATGGCTGTGGTGGACATAGCTGCCGATGACAACAATAATATCTGGCTTGCCACTTTTGATGGAACTTACAAGTACAACAAGCAAACCGGTCAACTGACATATTATCCGGGGAGCGAGTACTTCCTGCCCAACAGATTCACACTGACAAATGCAGGTGATCTCTGGATCTCCGCTGATGACGGATCTATTTATGAATACAATCCCAGAACTGATGACTTCACCGGCTTCAGAATCCTTACTGACAATGAGATCACCTCGGTTACCCTTGGTGAGATTGTGGAGGCCGGTAATTACGGATTTGTGGTTGCAACAAATACCGCAGGCCTCAGGTTGTTTGAACCCAACTCGGGTAAGGTAACCACTCTGTTCCCGCAAGACAACCGGTTGCGCAACGAAATTATAATCAACACTATACAGCTATTTGAAAATAAAAACATCTGGATAGGATCAGAGTCAGGCATTCATATCTATAATCTTGAAACGGGGTTTGTGAAATCCCTCCAGATGGTACCGACAGATCCTTACTCTCTTTCAAATAACGCAATCCGTTTCCTCTACCGCGACAGGGAGGGGGGCATCTGGGCAGGGACATTTTATGGCGGGGTCAATTATCTTCCACAGGTAACCAAGCCTTTCGAAAAGTTTTATCCGACCGGATTACCCGGTTCACTGACCGGTAACGTGGTAAGGGAGATCAGGGCTGACTCATACGGCAATATCTGGATAGGTACGGAAGATGCCGGGCTGATCAGATTTGATCCGAAGAGCGCTGTTTTCTACTCTTACTACGGGAACAGTCCCTCACGGGTAAACAGCCGGAATACCCAGGGATTGCTGGTTGACAATGACATGCTATGGGTCGCGACGTATGACAACGGCATTTACGTACTGAATCTGGAGACAGAAAAGATCAGGCATCACTTCACTGTCAAAGACCCTGCCCTGAATCTGAAAACCAACTCTTTCATAACTTTCCTGAAGACGGCTGACGGAACTGTCTACGCGGGCAGCTTCTCAGGGTTGTACCGGTTCAGCAGGGAGACCTCTGCCTTCACTCTTCTTGATTCAGTAGCGCCTGGCGCTTTCATACATGCCCTTTATGAGGATACCAGGGGAACCATCTGGATAGGAACATACGGAAGAGGTTTGTTCAGGTATAACGCAAAATCTCACGTTTGCGAACAGGTGAAATCTGATGCCGGTGATTACAGTAATATCAGCAATGATTATATAACCTCGTTATATGAGGATAAGGATCATAACATCTGGTTTACTACGGAAGGAAACGGCTTCAGCTATATTGATCCGGCAACCTCCGCCATCACCCGGTTCATTCCGGGCAGGGATGTTGAGTTTGCAATATACTGTGCCATCCTTCAGGACAGTCATGGTCAGATGTGGATAACTTCCACCAGGGGATTGCTGCGCTATGAACCTCCGACAGGTAAATTTACCACATATACCAGACACGAGGGCCTGTTGGGGAACACCTTCAGTTATAATTCCGCCTATCAGGACAAGAATGGCAGGCTCTATTTCGGGATGGTGAACGGACTGTTGACATTCAATCATGCAGACATAAAGGAAAGCACATATAACCCCCCGGTATATTTCACCAATTTGATTGTCAATGGCAAAGAGTATCTCAGTAATCCGGCCGGTTCTCCTGATTCAAAGTCAATACTTGTTACTGACAGAATCTCACTGAAGCATAATCAGTCATCGCTGAACATTGAGTTTGTGTCACCAGGTTTTACAAGCCCCGGTCTCACAAAATACAGGTACATGATGGTGGGCGCTGACCCTGACTGGACAGAGATGTCAGGCGACCATAAAGTAAATTACGCAAATCTGGCTCCCGGAGATTACAGATTCAGGGTCATTGCATCAACCAACGGAGATATATGGAGCAATACCGAAGCCAGCATGAGGATCAGGATATCTCCCCCATGGTGGTTCTCTTTGCCTGCTTACATCTTTTACCTGATCACTGCTGCCATTATCGGCTACTTTCTGATAATCACCTATCTGAAAAGAAAAGCTGCTGAAAATCAAAGGAAAATAGAAGCCATTGAAGCCGGGATGGAGAGGGAAATACTAAATGCCAAGATCAACTTCTTTACCAACATAACCCATGAAGTCAGGACTCCCTTGACGCTCATCAAGGGTCCGCTCGACAGAATCTTAAAGGCTGGTTCAAAAAACCTGGATGATCATGAGGAGAATCTCCGGATCATCAGAAAGAATACTGACAGGCTTCTGACTCTTACCAACCAGTTGCTTGATTTCAGGAAGACAGAGAAGGAAATGCTGAGACTTAATTTCATCAGGACTGACCTGTACGAGCTTGTGGAATCAGTATTTAACCTGTTCCTGCCATACGGCGAAGAAAAGCAGATATCTGTGAGGTTGAATTCGCCGGTGAATCATTACGAGCTTGCCATTGACAGGGAAGCAATAATAAAGATTTTAAGCAATCTGCTCTCGAATGCAATAAAGTTTGCCGGATCATCTGTCGACATCTTTCTTGAGCCGGGTTCAGAGAAGGATGGTGCCGTGAGAATACGGGTAACCAATGACGGCAATCTGATCCCCGGTGAGTTGGCCGAAAAGATCTTTGAACCTTTTTACCAGCTTAACTCCAACAAACCGGGTGAAAAGGGCACTGGTCTGGGATTGTCTCTCGCCCGCGCAATAGCTGAGCTGCACCATGGGAAACTCTATCTTGACACTTCAGTGACCGACAGAAACTCGTTTGTCCTTGAACTACCCAAATTCCAGGAAGAAACGATCAGTATGACAGAAATTGCAGAAGGAGACGCAAACCTTGCTGAAAACAAAGAGTTTGAGGTATTCAGCTCCCCTGCAGAAAACAGTCAGAACCTGCTCCTTGTGGAAGACGAGGTTGAGATGAGCAGATTCATAGCCAGGGAATTATCAGGTGAATACAATGTGATCGTGACCCATAATGGAGAAGAGGCTCTTAAAGCATTGAGGAAGTTTAACATCATTTTGGTTGTAAGTGATGTGATTATGCCGGTCATGAACGGATATGAACTATGCCGGGAGATCAAATCTACCATGGAGTTCAGCCATATTCCCGTCATTTTGCTTACAGCCTCTGTTCACGTCAATGCAAAGATTGAGGGCCTTGACTCCGGCGCTGATGCCTATATTGAAAAACCATTCTCCACTGAGCATTTAATGGCTCAGATACTTAATCTTATAAGAAACAGAAGGCGGGAACAGCAGAACTTCATCAATTCTCCGCTTGCACATTTCAGGTCGGTTGCCCTGAACAAAACTGATGAGGATTTCCTTAAAAAACTGAATTCCATCCTCCTTGACAATATTGCCGAAACTGATCTTAGCGTGGAGAAAATATCAGAGTTAATGGGAATAAGTATCTCTACTCTTTACAGGAAGGTAAAGGCACTCACTGACCTCAACTCTGTTGAATACATCAGGCTTACAAGGCTGAAGAAGGCAGCTGAGCTGCTGGCAGAAGGCAATTTCAGAATAAATGAGATATCATATCTGGTAGGATTCTCCTCTCCTTCATATTTTGCCACAAGCTTCCAGAAGCAATTCGGTATTTCACCCTCGCAGTTTGCCAGAAAGATAAAGTAAACCGTATTTCAAAACCGGCCAGCCCGATTATGGCATCCGCCAGTGCCATGACCGTTTTTTGCATTCCACTCCTCTCAATTATGCTTTTTTAAACTCTTACAGGGTCAACTTTAATTTTTCAGTCACTATTTGCACAAAAAATGAATCTGTTTCAGACTTTTTATTAGGAGTTTTACACCATTACGGGCTATAAATCCCGGATTAACTTAACTGAAACAGATCAACTGAAGAACATTGTAAAAATATTGTCTGAAAGCCTGTCTTCATTTTTGATCCGGGAATTTACAAACCTGACAGGAGATAATAATGAAACCCATATGTATCAAATGCACAAACACCTGTTGATGTATTTTTCAGGCATGTGGGTTCCGTCATACCTTAAAAATCAAAGCTATACGATGATGAAAAAAACATTTGCCATTTGTCTGCTGATATGCCTGTCAGCAGGCCTGACCTGTGTTGCCCAGTCAGGACAGGCATCGAACGTTTTCAATGCTGACACGGCTCACGCCTCGCCATATAACCTCTCCGGCGCCAGCTACCCGCGCATTGAGGCTGACTCAAGGGTTACGTTCCGTTTTAATGCTCCCGATGCACAAAAGGTGCAGGTCTCAATAGTTAACGTTGCATATGATATGATCAAAGGGAGTGACGGAGTATGGACTTACACCAGTGAGCCGCAGGATAAGGGGTATCACAACTACTGGATGATAGTTGACGGAGCTGTGGTGGTTGATCCGGCTACCAATGCATTCATGGGTTATGGCCATATGTGCAACGGGTTTGAAATACCTGACCCTGATGGCGGTTTTTATCAACTGAAGGATGTGCCACACGGGAATGTCCTGATAAAGAATTACTATTCGGAAGTAGCCGGGTCATGGCGCCATATCTTTGTTTATACTCCACCGGAATATGATCAGAATATCAAAGCCCGATACCCCGTCCTCTACCTTCAACATGGTGGCGGTGAGGATGAAAGGGTCTGGATTGAGATGGGGCGCACAAACCTCATCCTTGATAATCTGATTGCAGAAGGAAAGATCAAGCCGTTTATTGTTGTCATGGAAACAAGCGCTGTGGGGCCTCAATTCCCCATGCTCCCGCGTCCTGCCACTGCCCCGGCAGCCACACCTGCACCCGGAGCGGCTCAACAGGCAACGCAGGCTCCCGGTGCTCCTGTCACAACTGTACGCCCCCGCTTTTCATTTGACAAATATGCCGAACTGATGATCAGGGACCTGATCCCATGGGTTGACAAAAATTTCCGTACCATTCCTGACAGGGAGCACAGGGCGATGTCGGGATTGTCAATGGGCGCCATGTGCACCAAGTCAGTCACCCTGGCGCATCCCGAAACATTTTCATACATCGGACTCTTTAGCGGTGGCTCAATAGCCCCTGACGAAATCAGAGACAAGTCAGATGTCAAACATGTGTTCATGAGCTACGGCAGCCGTGAAAGAGGCTCTGAAGGGGTCGCAGCTGCAGCAGAAGCGCTGAATCAGGCAGGGATAAAAAGCACCTCCTATGTCTCGCCTCTTACAGGCCATGAATGGCAATCATGGAGAAGAAGCCTTTATGAATTTGCACAGTTGCTGTTTAAAGAGTGAAGATGAGGATTATTTGTAAACATTCAGAATTGGTAATTGATGATCATTAAAGCAAGATGATGAATTACATATCTTTAATACTGCTGTCGGCTGCACTGGCAACCGGCATTCTCTGCTCAGGCCAGGATGTAAAGCAGACCGTCGTTGAAGATTTTAAACCCTCAACCCTGAACCAGCCCGGGAAACAGTATCCACAGGTAAATTCCCGGGGCCGGGTCCGTGCAAGCATATCAGCACCACAGGCCCTGAGAGTACAACTGGACATCGGAGGTAAAAAGTATGATCTCAGAAAGGACGATAAAGGTGTCTGGACCGGTGAATCTGATCCTCAGGATGAGGGATTTCACTACTACCAGCTCGTCATTGACGGAGCACAGGTACCTGATCCGGGAAGCATGTACTTCTTCGGAGCAGGCCGCTGGGGCAGCGGGGTAGAGATACCGGCCTCAGACCAGGATTTTTATTCGCTGAAAAATGTACCACACGGACAGGTAAGGGAGCATTTGTACTTCTCTGAGATTACCCGATCATGGAGACGCTGCTTTGTCTATTCCCCTCCCGGCTATGAAAGCAATCTCTCTGCCCGTTATCCGGTGCTCTACCTGCAGCACGGCATGGGAGAAGATGAAACGGGCTGGTCAGTACAGGGCAGGGCCAATCTTATTCTTGATAACCTGATTGCTGAGAAAAAGGCTGTGCCGATGATTATTGTAATGGACAGAGGATATGCTACAAGAGCGAATCAGCCATCCTCACCCGGTGCCGGAAGAACAGAGGCAGGGCCAACAGTTTTCACCGCATTCGAAGAGGTTCTGATAAAGGAGATCATTCCGATGATTGACGCCAGCTACCGGACCGTGGCTGACCGCAGCCACAGGGCCATGGCAGGTCTGTCAATGGGAGCCAACCAGACCATTCAGATAACGATGAATAACCTTGACCTCTTCTCCTACATAGGCGGATTCAGCGGAACCTCCAACTATCCGGGTACCGCGGAGATTGATCCCGGCAAATTCATGAACGGGAAGTTCAGTGATGCAAAAGCGCTGAATGAAAAGATAAACCTGTTCTGGCTCAGTCTCGGAACCAAAGAGCCTGACCCCTTCCCCGGTTCGGTGGGGGCTTTCCGCCGGATGCTTGAAAAGAGCGGAGTAAAATATGTCTATTACGAGTCACCCGGTACAGCTCATGAATGGCTGACCTGGAGAAGGAGCCTGTACCAGTTCGCACCCCTGCTTTTCAGATAATGAAAGAAACTTTTTATGCCGGTTAACATTCATATTCAGTCAGAAATGAAGAATTTAATAACAATCCTTGCTCTCCTTGCCGGGTTCGCCCTCTCAGCCAGTTCACAGGATTTTGAGAAGCATGCACCGGCAGGATTTGACTCCGTGAGAGCTGAAATCCCCCATGGTAAGATTGATACCATTAAGTATTATTCAAAGACAGTGGGCACCTCACGAAAAGCCCTGATCTATACTCCTCCCTCCTACTCAAAGCGTAACAGATATCCGGTTCTCTACCTGCTTCACGGCATAGGTGGTGATGAAAAGGAATGGCTCAACGGAGGCCGGCCACAGGTGATCCTCGACAACCTTTATGCTGACGGGAAGATCGAGCCGATGATCGTGGTCATGCCAAACGGCAGGGCCATGAAGGACGACCGTGCCGGCGGCAACATAATGGCGCCTGACAAGGTGGAGGCTTTTGCAACGTTCGAAAAGGATCTGCTTAATGATCTCATTCCATTCATTGAAAAAAAGTATCCGGTGATCAGGGACCGTGAACACCGTGCCATAGCGGGTTTATCCATGGGGGGCGGGCAGGCGCTGAACTTCGGTCTCGGGAATCCCGACAGGTTTGCATGGGTCGGTGGTTTCTCATCGGCTCCGAATACAAAGCCTCCGGAACAGCTCGTGCCTGACCCTGAGAAGGCAAAAAAGGAGTTGAAGGTGTTATGGATATCATGCGGTGACAACGACGGTCTCCTGGCTTTCAGCCGGAGAACACATGAATATCTTGCGGCCAATGGCGTTCCGCACATTTATTATATCGAACCCGGCGTGCATGACTTCAAGGTCTGGAAAAACGGTTTGTACATGTTTTCACAGCTCCTGTTCAAGCCTGTGGATAAGACCAGGTTCAATAAGTACAGTCCGCTGGGCACACCGGCTCCGTCAAATGTAAGGAGTGCAAAGTACCCCCAGATAATGCCTGACGGCAGTGCACTGTTCCGGCTGAAGGCTCCCGGTGCACAAAAAATTCAGCTTGACCTGGGAAAAAAATATGAGATGGCCAGAAACGCTGACGGCACCTGGGAAGTAAAAACCGATTCACTGACAGAAGGATTTCATTACTATTCCCTCATAGTTGACGGGCTGACAGTGGCTGACCCTGCCAGTGAGTCATTTTATGGCATGGGCCGGATGGCCAGCGGGATCGAAGTCCCGTTCAGCGGTGACGGTTACTATGCTGTAAAGGATGTCCCTCACGGGGAGATTGCAATCAAAAGATATTTTTCAACGGTATTCAATACCTGGCGACAGTTCTACATTTACAAGCCGGCAGGCTATGATCTGGACAGTGACAGGAGATATCCCGTTCTCTATATCCTCCACGGCGGAGGCGAAGATGAGAGAGGGTGGGCAATCCAGGGCAAGACCGACCTTATTCTTGATAACCTGATTGCAGCTGACATGGCCAAGCCGATGTTGATTGTAATGCCTGACGGGAACGCAGGCGGGCCGATGGGCTTTGGAGAGATGGCACTCGCAATGTTCGAAAGAGAGCTCACCCAATGCATCATCCCCTTCGTCGAAAAGAATTACCGTGCAGAAACAACCCCCGGCAACCGTGCACTGGCAGGTCTCTCGATGGGGGGTCTGCAGACACTGTATGTCGGAATCAATAATGCCGCTATGTTCCCTTACCTGGGGGTATTCAGCTCCGGGTGGATGGCACCTGCTCATAACGAGCTGGCCGGCAAACAATATGAATTTATTAAAAACAATCCGGAAAAGATCAGTCCCCTGAGACTCTTCTGGATCAGTATGGGAGGCAAAGAGGATATTGCCTGGAACAATTGCCAGGAAATGATGAAAAAACTGGATGAGCTGAATGTGGAATATACCTACAGTGAATATCCGGGCGGACATACATGGCCCGTCTGGAGAAACAACCTGTATAATTTTGCCCAGTTGCTGTTCAGGTAGAATCGGCTGCCCGGAAGCCGGCATACAGCCCGGCGGCAGGAACGGCTGATTCGCTCTGCGATGAGTACCTCTTCAGAAATTAAAGTAATGGATCAATAAATATTTAACCAAATACTGTTTATATCATGAAAAAAATTGCACTCTTTCTTTTGACTATGATGATTTGCGGCATTACCTCTGCCCAGTTCGCAGGTGGCATGTTCGGGCAGCGGCAGGAACCGCTTCCTGAAGGTTACAAACCAGCCTCAACCAACACTTTTCTTGCACAATACCCGGCTGTAAATGCTCAGACACGCCAGGCAATCTTCAAAGTGGTAGCACCACACGCCGACAATGTGGCGCTTGACCTCGCCGGGAAAAAATACAGCATGACCAAGGATGAAAAAGGAGTATGGACATGCACCTCTGATCCCCAGGTGGTAGGGTTCCACTATTATGCCATCCTCATCGACAGCGTTCCGGTCATGGACAGGAACACGAATTCGTACTTTGGAAGCAACTGGCAATCATCAGGGATAGAGATTCCCGAAGGACCCGAAGGTGATTATTACAGGTTCAACAAGGATATCCCTCACGGACACGTCCGTTCGCTTTACTACTGGTCGGAAATTAACGGCATGGAGCGCCACTGCAATGTTTATGTTCCTGCTGAATACGAAAGTAACCCTGACAAGAAATATCCGGTAATGTACCTGCTTCACGGCTGGGGTGAGGATGAAAACGGCTGGTCAAACCAGGGGCACATGGCAAATATTATGGACGGATTGATTCATGCCGGCAAAGCTGTTCCGATGATAGTGGTGATGGACTGCGGTGACATCAAAACCAACTCTGATGTCCGCAAAGCCTCTACCAACGATGTGACCCAGATATATATCAAGGACCTGATGCCGTTCATCGAGAGAACTTTCCGTACAAAGAATGACAGGCAGAACCGCGCAATGGCCGGTCTGTCGAGAGGCGGATTCCAGACCACGATGACTGTTTTTGCCAACCTTGACAAGTTTGCATGGATGGGAACATTCAGCGGTTTCTTCTCTCGTCCGGGTGATAACATTACTGAGGCTTTCAACGGCGTATTCAAGGATCCTGCAGCCTTCGACAAACAGATGAATCTCCTGTTCATCAGTACAGGCACCGAAGAACGCACACCGAAAGAGGCAGTTGACGCCCTGAAGGCACATGGAATAAAAAACATCGTCTATCACGAATCGCAGGGTACAGCACACGAATGGCTGACCTGGCGCCGTGCACTGAATGAATTTGCTCCATTGTTATTCAAATAGTGTGACAGGTTAATAATCTGCTTTCGCTTTATCGCTGATTATCAACATTAACAGATCGGCAAGCTTTTGCCTGCAGACACATAATCAATTTGAGCACTCATCTTAAGAAAGATGATCAAGGCTGATAATCAGGTAATTATGAGTAATCATTTTTAAAATATACCGAACTATTGAACATAAAAATGAAAACAAAACTATTGTTTATAGTTATTGTCACTCTCTTTCTGTCAGGCGCCATGGTCATTGCACAGGATCAGGATTTCCACATCTACCTCTGCTTTGGCCAGTCAAACATGGAAGGAGCTGCCAGGATTGAGCCACAGGACACAACCGTTGACGGAAGGTTCATGGTGATGGAAACCCTTGACTGTCCGAACCTCGGAAGAGTCAGGGGGAACTGGTATCCGGCCATTCCGCCCCTTTGCAGATGCCGTACCGGGCTGTCACCGGCCGATTATTTTGGCAGGACCATGATTGAACACCTCCCGGAAAATATCAGGGTGGGGGTTATAAATGTCTCAATCGGGGGCTGCAAAATACAACTGTTTGACAAGGAGAACTACAAGGAGTATGTCTCAACTGCACCGGGATGGATGATCCCTATGATAAATTCCTACGACGGTAATCCCTATGCACGCCTGATAGAGATGGCAAAACTGGCACAAAAGGATGGCGTGATCAAGGGAATACTGATGCATCAGGGCGAGTCGGATAATGGAGACACTACATGGCCCGGAAAGGTCCGCACAGTCTATGAGAACCTGCTGAAGGACCTTGATCTGCAACCTGAAAATGTGCCATTTCTTGCAGGTGAAATGGTAAGCGCTGCCGAAGGAGGGATATGTGCGGATATGAACGCCATTATAGCAACACTGCCACAGGTAATACCAAACTCCTGGGTGATATCATCGGAGGGTTGCCCCGGAACACCCGATCATCTTCATTTTACCCCTGAAGGATATCGAATACTCGGAAGAAGGTACGCTGCCAGGATGCTTTCCCTGCTCGGATACAACATCGATGTGCCCTGATCCTGAATGATATAGCTTATTGAGTGACTGTTCCAGTTAAAAACGGCATATAACAATGATTATGAAGAGAAATTGTTTCATCCTGATAGTATTAATCAATCTCCTTCACTGTATAACAGTCACCGGCCAGAAAGACCATGCCCGGAATCCGGTAATCTGGGCTGATGTTCCCGACATGTCAATAATACGTGTCGGGAACACATGGTATATGACCAGCACCACCATGCACATGTCTCCCGGCGTGCCTGTCATGAAATCCAATGACCTGGTCAACTGGGAATTAGTCAATTATGCTTACAATACGCTTGGCGATAATGATGCGCTGAACCTCATTGACGGCAGGAATGCCTATGGGAGAGGCTCATGGGCCAGCTGTATCAGGTATCATAATGAGACCTTCTACGTATCTACCTTTTCCTCAACAACCAATAAAACATATATCTGGTCGACGAAGGATATAGAAAAGGGACCATGGAAAGAAATCTCATTCACCCCCAGTTTCCATGATCATACCCTGGTGTTTGATGATGACGGTCGTGTTTACCTCATATACGGAAACAAAAAGCTAACCCTTGTGGAGCTTAACGCTGACCTGTCAGGAGTCAGGCCCGGAGGCATCAACCAGGTCATCATTGAAGATGCAAGTGCCCCATCGGGAACTGACAGCGGACTGGGAGAAGGATCGCAGTTGTTCAGGATGAATGGCAGGTATTACCTTTTCAATATAACCTGGCCACGTGGCGGGATGCGGACCGTAGTTGTCCACAGGGCCGACAGGCTGAACGGGCCGTGGGAAGGAAAACTCATCTTTCAGGATCTCGGAGTCGCCCAGGGAGGAATGACCGATACTCCTGACGGAAGATGGTACGCATACCTTTTCAGGGATTACGGTTCTGTCGGACGGATACCATATATCGTTCCAATGAGATGGGAGGACGGATGGCCTGTCATCGGCATTGACGGCAAGGTTCCTGAAGTGCTTGATCTTCCTCCAGGCAAAGGACTCATACCTGGAATAGTGGCACCTGATGAATTCAAAAGAAAAAAGGGTGATCCCCCTCTCCCGCTTGTCTGGCAATGGAACCACAATCCTGACAATGCCCTCTGGTCAGTTACTCAGAGAAAAGGATTTCTCAGGCTGACTGCCGGGCGAACTGATACCCTTTTCACGCAGGCAAGAAATACCCTGACTCAGCGCACACTCGGTCCTGAATGTTCCGGGTCAACACTTATAGATGTTTCGGGTATGAAGGAGGGTGATTTTGCCGGGCTGGCTCTCCTACAGAAAAAGTACGGTATCGTAGGGGTTAAATATAGCAACGGGATCAGATCGGTTGTCATGGTCAATGCACAGTCAGGCAGCCCTGAAGAGGTGGAGAGCATTCCGCTGACGCGAAAAAAGGTTTACCTGAAGGCAGAATGTGATTTCACTGACCGGAGGGATATAGCTTACTTTTATTACAGCCTTGACGGCAAAACATGGAAACCAATTGGCAATCAGCTTAAAATGGAGTATTCAATGCCTCATTTCATGGGATACCGGTACGGGCTGTTCAATTATGCCACCCGTGAGCCAGGCGGATTCGTTGATTTCGACTGGTTCCGGATAACAAATGAAAGAACTGAAGGTGAATGAGAAACAACTGAAAAACATAACTATCAAAACTATGAAGAACTTAAGACTATTTGCTGCAGTCCTGGTTTTACTGATCAGCACCCTCGCCAGTTCGCAAAACCCTGTTATTAGGGACCAGTTCACAGCTGATCCGACAGCCAGGGTCTTCAACGGGAAAATGTACCTTTTCCCCTCACATGACATCCCTGCTCCGGAAAGCTTCCCGCGAAAAGACTGGTTTTGCATGGCAGATTACCATGTCTTCTCATCATCAGACCTTACTGACTGGACAGACCACGGAGTCATTGTAAGTCAGGAGAATGTCGCCTGGGTGAACCCCACATCGTTCAGCATGTGGGCACCAGACTGCATAGAAAGAAACGGAAAGTACTATTTCTACTTCCCGGCCAATGTGAAGAGCGGCCGGGGGTTCGGCATAGGGGTTGCTATAGCGGATAAACCAGAGGGACCTTACACTCCACTGCCTGAACCGATTGCAAATGTAATGGGTATAGACCCGAGCGTGTTTATCGACAAGGATGGTCAGGCATATATCTATTATTCACTCGGCAGGATCTTCGCCGCCAAACTGAAAGACAACATGACTGAACTCGCATCTGAGCCGGTTGTTGTGGGTGATCTCCCGACAAAAGGGCTTGTGGAGGGGCCTTTTTTCTTCGAGAGGAACGGAATCTATTATATGACATATCCTCACGTTGAAAACACAATTGAAAGACTCGAATATGCAATTGGAGACAATCCCCTCGGGCCTTTCAGGGTGACGGGAGTTATCATGGACGAAACCCCGATGGGGACCTGGACAAATCACCACTCCCTGGTGCAGTACAATGACCAGTGGTATCTCTTCTATCATAACAGTGCCTACTCCCCGAATTTTGACAAGAACAGGTCTGTATGCATTGACAGCTTATTCTTCAATGACGACGGCACCATCAGGAAAGTCATTCCAACCAACCGAGGGGTGGGAATAACCGGTGCACAAACCACAATCGAGATCGACCGCTTCAGCCAGGTAAGCCCGACAGGTGTCAATGTTGTACTCATTGATACCACAAATACTTTCCTGGGATGGTCTGCAGAACTAAAGGGACAAAACAGCTGGATCTCATACAATGCAGTGGATTTTGGCAGGAAAAAGCTTAAGTCAGTCCGTGTCAACGCCTCATCGCCGGCAGGAGGAATAATCCATATCCGGCTTGATAATCCTGATGGCCTGCTCCTCGCGGAGATAGAAATTCCGGAAAGTACGGCCCTGAGAACCGTGGATGCAAAACTGAAGAAGTACGAGAAAGGGATTCACAACCTTTTTGTTGTACTGAAAGATGAAAATCCGGTCAACATTGACTGGGTTCAGTTCGGGAGATAGTCACCGGGTGTCTGATTACCCAATGAACATGTTAATGGATCAAGAAGAATCATGAAATCGCTTATTATCGGCTCTTTCGCAGCATTGCCGGCTTTATCAGCATGTTCCTCCGTCATGAAAACCATTCCGGAGGCAAAAGATATTATATGGTATGACAAACCGGCAGGGGAAGCATGACTTGTGTTCCGGGGCAAACGGGCTGACAGCCATTTCCGAACAACAGGCCCACCGGTTTTTGCCGCATAAATGCGCTTGACCAAACGGGCTGACAGCTATCTCTGCACTACAACCGTTCCCCTGGTAATACCTGATTCATTGAAGGCATCAACGCTGAAGTAGTATTTCACATCCCTGTTCAGACCGGTGAGCATCAGGGAGCCGGAATCATAAACCATAACGGATGTATATAGCTTCCCGGGATCAGTGCCATAGTTTACAACATATCCCGTTGCCTGGTCACAGGCAGGCCACTCCACAAGGGCTTTCCTGGTATCAGTCTCATTGCGGCTGACAGTGAAATCCCTGATCTCAGCAGGAGCGTCACCCTCCCTGGTACCGAAGACGCGCAAATCATAAAGAGAGAATTTTCCATCAGGCACACTGACATTTTCAATCTTTATGAATCTGGTCCTGACAGGATTCTCCAGCTGAATGTAATCATGGCATGCATCAGTACTGTTGTTGCTCTTGTCTGCAATGACATCCCATGATTTCCCGTCGTGCGAGGCAAGAATTCTGTAACGGTAGAAGATATCCCTGCTGTCAGGTTTAAGTGTTGATTCGTGGTCGGCAAAATTAACCTGAATGGCGGTCACCGTGGAGGCATCATCGAGTTCAACGCTGAGCCACTCCCCGCTGTCACCGGTAGCGGCTGACCACCATGTCCTTATATCCTCATCAAAAGCATTGCTGACAGGGAAACCATCCACTTCCGATGACGACTCTGCATTCTTCTTATATGACAGAAGCATCCATCCTGTAAAAGTGTTCTCTTTTTCAAAATCAACCTTCCGTTCAGGCAAAATTGCCGGATAGTCACCGAAAGCAGTAAAGGTCCGCAGTACACCCTCTTCATCGAACGCTGCCGGGAACAATCCGAGACGTCTCTCGAACATATGACGTATTGATATTGACATGGTTGCTATATGCCAGTAATTGCCGTACTTGTCCTGAAATGTGGAGCCGTGTCCGGCGCCGCCGGCAAAACCTCCCGGTTTATAGGAGAAGGGGCTGTATGATTCATATTCAAACGGTCCCAGCGGTGAAGCGGAGGTATAAACACCGTCAGCGTAAGTCCTGTATTCCGTACCCGGGGCAGCATACTGGAGGTAGTATCTGTTGTTGTGCCTGGTCAACCATGCCCCTTCATTCCATCCGTTGCTCGTCAGCTCATTCTGCTCTCCCGGCACCTCCCAGCCATAGATGTCTGAATTATGCTCAATAAGTATCCGGGGTTCAGTGACAGCCTGCATTCCTGAGTTCAGCATGACTCCATTAATCGGCAAAAAGTTTGAGCATCCCCAGTAAAGATATCTCTGTCCGTCATCATCAGCGAAGAAATGCGGATCCCATACTGCAAAAGGAAGTGTGTCATTCAGTGGTTTCCAGCTATCACTGAATGGATCCGTGGTGTAATAAAACGGTTTCCTTTCTGTTGACGACGCGGCAAACCAGACGGTATCATTTATAGCTATTGCATCAGGGGCGTAGTCTTCTATCGGCAGCGAGCCGACCGGCAGGAAGGTCCACTCATGCAGGTCATCAGAGTACCAGTACCCGCCGCTGTGCGAAACAAACAGAATATATTTGTCTTTGTACCGGATCATGGCCGGGTCTGCTGCTTCACGGTATGATACGCTGTCTGTGTGCTGAAACCGATAGTTGAGATTCAGCGGATTGCAGTAGGTTCTTTCCTGTTTAATCATTTCTCCTGAACAGGAAGCCAGGATAAGAGAGATTATTATCAGTGACTTTTTCATTGATATATGTATTAAGAAGTCTATATTTCGTGTGGTTTCCGGACTTTTCATCAACAATAACGAAAGATATAAAAACTTGTAGTAAAATCACTTTGCCAGACAATAAAAGCAGGCCACACGAGCAGTTTTTACCACTCATAAATTCGGAGTGAAGGATTTTTAAAACCAATGACGTAAAAATGAAAGGAATTATGGCTGCCACTCACCTCCCTGACCGGGATATTTCATTAAATTTCAAACTGGTTTCGGATATCAAAAAAATAATATAATCATCAAATGAAAAAGCTGACTGTTTTGTTTGGTTGCATGGTTCTTTCCGGCCTTCTTTCCGGAAACCTGATGTCTCAGGGCAACGCTGTTATAAAAATCGATTTTGACCGCCAGACAGGCAAGGTTGATCCGAACATATACGGAGCCTTCGTTGAACCTATAAGGAATGTGGTGTATGGAAGCATTTATGACCCTGCTTCTCCCTTCGCTGATGAAAATGGTTTCAGGAAAGACTTTGTAGAGCTTGTACGTGAGCTGAAAATTCCGGTTGTCAGGTGGCCCGGCGGCAACTATGTCTCAGGATATAACTGGGAAGATGGCATTGGCCCTAAGGAAGAACGGCCGGCAAGACTTGACCTGGCATGGAACCAGATTGAATCAAATCATATGGGCACTGATGAATATGTGCAGCTCTGCAAACTTATTGGCGCTGAGAATTTCATATGCATCAACGCGGGAACGGGCACCCTCGATCAGGCAAGGCACTGGGTGGAATACTGCAACAGGGAAAAAGGCACCTGGTACTCTGACCTCAGACGGAAGTACGGCAATGAGGAGCCTTTTAAGGTAAAATACTGGGCACTGGGAAATGAGATTGACGGCCCCTGGCAGATGGGGCAGAAGAGCGCTGAAGACTATGTCAAGTTCGCCCTTGAGGCAGGAAAACTGATGCAACTGGTTGATAAGGACATAAAGTTGATTGCCAGCGGCGCATCAAATTACAAACCGGATAACGGATGGATAGACTGGAATGACTACGTGCTGACTCATATGACAGGCACCATTGATTACCTCTCGGTGCACCGGTATGCAACCGAGGCACTGGGTAATGACAGAAGCTTCTCAGGAATGATGTGCCTCGGACTTGACCTTGATCAAAAAATAGAGACGGTGAAGGCTCTTATCCTCAAAGCGATGACGAAAACAGGATCAACACGGCCGGTCTATATCTCCTTCGATGAGTGGGCAGGAGGATTCGGGAACAACATCACTGTATCACTAATGGTGGCACAACATCTCAATTCATTTATACGTCATGCCGATATTGTGAAGATGGCTAATATGACTATGCTTTCAAACCTTGTGGGATATTCGCCTGAAGGAGTTTACAAAAACGCAACCTTCATGGCATTCCGGCTCTTCAGCAATAATTGTTTCGGCACCTCTCTCGATGTCAGTACCACCTGTGAAAAATACAGTAATTCAATCTTTAAAGAAATCCCTTACCTTGATGTTACAGCAGTGCTTAACGACGAGGCCGGAAACCTTGTAATCAACGTGATCAACCGGCATGAGACAAAAGCCATAATCACAGATATAGTTTTGCAGACTGGAGAATTCACAGGTAATGCAAAAGTGAACGAGGTGAACGGCAAAATAACTGATCCGGGAAATCCGGGGACAGCAGAAGGTGTCAACAGTACATCATATGATATCAGGTTCAAAGGGAATACCATTAAATATTCATTCCCGGCTCATTCATTCACACAGATCATTATTCCGCTCAAGTGAAGGTTAAACACTTTCATCCTATTTGAATGATTTTTAAATCTCTTTGACTAAAAATCAAAAGTGTTTATAAGAACTTTTTCTTTGCTTTGAATGCAAAGCAAAAGTGTTGATACTACACTTACTGAAAACCGATCTGATTTTAGAGTCCGCTAACAAAACCTGACTGCCTATGGAACAACCCGAATAAACCTCACCTGAACCAGTGGATTTGGAATATCCATGAAATTAAATCATAGTACTTACTTCTCTATATAAATGGAAACTCCCAATTAACTAAACAACCAAGTTATGGAACAAAAACTAACCAGGCCCATTCCTCTGTTAAAACGGGGAATACAGAGGCATTTACTGATTGCAAAATTGGTACTTTTTACTTTTACCCTCAGTATGTTTGGAAGCAATGCATATTGTCTGGGGGCAGATGATCTGAATCTGAATTCAGATATTACACTTCAACAATTAAGAGTCGCCGGAGTTGTAAGAGATACCGACGGGCAGCCGATTCCGGGTGTTACAGTACAGGTTGAAGGTACAACAACAGGTGCTTTTACAGATGTCAACGGAAGGTACACTGTTGATGTACCCGGGCCCAATGCAGTACTGGCCTTCTCTTTTGTTGGCTATACACAGGTGACGGTTCCGGTAAATGGAAGAAATGTCATTGATGTCACTCTGGAAGAGGCCACAGAGGCACTTGATGAGATTGTTGTTGTGGGTTATGGCACTGTCAGAAAGAGTGATGTGACCGGAGCTGTTGCATCCGTCCGGGCAGATGCCATTAAGAATGTATCGACCACTGATGCAGCAGCAGCTCTTCAGGGCAAGGCTCCCGGAGTACAGATTCTTACCAATTCCGGCGCTCCCGGCCAGGCTGCAACCATCCGTGTAAGGGGTTACTCTTCAAACTCGGGTAATATCGGCCCCCTTCTCATTGTAGACGGTCTAAAGGTTGATAACATCCAGTATCTTGACCCTTCAATGATTGAATCCATTGAGATATTGAAGGATGCTGCTTCTGCAGCTATCTATGGTGCCCAGGCAGGTAACGGAGTCGTTCTGATTACGACAAAATCCGGTACCAAAGGCGCCTCCAGCATTACCTATGATTTTAAATACACCGGTCAGAGCCTTGCAAAGAAACCGGAAATCTTCGGAGCCGCTGATTGGATTGATTATAAGAGAATGTCAGGTTATGATATGGATGCTGTGTTGGCAGCTAATCATTATGATAATACTGACACCGACTGGTTCGATGTGGTGTTTGCACCTTCCTGGAGCCCGCAGCACACTCTCACCTTCCAGGGCGGAAATAATCAGGGTCAATTCTTTACCTCAATCAACTATGTTAATAATGACGGTATGGTAAAGGGAGACAAAGATGTCTACAAACGCCTGACGGCACAGATCAATGCTGACTATAACATCAAAGAATGGTTACAGATAGGGACCAACAACTCTATAGAAAACTGGAATACCAAAGCGGTTTCACAGATGTCACAGTATGGCTCAGTCATGAACTCGGTTATGACACTAGACCCGCTGACTCCTGTTTACTATACTTCGCCGTCTGAGTTCGCTCCATCCATGAAGCAGGCGTATGATGCCGGCAGGATTATTCTCAAGGATCCCACCAATGATCTTTACTATGCCACGTCAAAGTATATAACTGATGACAGCGGTAACCCACTGCTGCAGAGAGACCGTGTTGACCGGAAGAACCAGGGGATCAATCTTCGTGGTATTGTCTATGGTAATCTGAAGCCTGTGAAAGGACTTGTAGTTACCTCCCGTTTCGGTTACAGGGTGGGGCAGAACAATGCTCACAGTTACAATACTCCGTATTTTGCCACACCACAGGCATCATCATATGATTACAACATCTCCGCTAATGCAAATACCAACTTCTATTATCAGTGGGAAAACTTTGCCAACTATAATCTTGTCCTTGGCAAGCATAACACAACAGCGATGGTTGGTATGTCATATACTGAAAGTCATGTTGATAATGTCAGTGCAAGTGCTTCCGGACCTGATATTCTGTCAGGATACGAACCGAACTTCCGCTATCTTAATTATGTAATAAGCAATGTGGTAGAAGGAACAGAAAAGACAATAAAGAGTTTTAGTAATGCGCCCGGCATGTCTACTCAAATATCATACTTTGGGCGACTCATCTACAGCTTTGCCAGCAAGTACTCCATCCAGGGTAACTTCCGTGCTGATGCATTTGACTCCTCCAAATTATCACCTAAAAACCGCTGGGGTTACTTCCCGTCATTCTCAGCCGGCTGGATCATCAGCAACGAAGATTTCTTTGCGGGTGTTGCTGAACGTATTCCGGTCACTTTCCTGAAACTTCGTGGTTCATGGGGGCTGAACGGCAATATCAATGTACTGAACAATTATCCCTACAGCACAAGTATCGCTTACAACAGCTCATGGTACCAGTTTATGGTTGACGATGGTGCTCCCGAATACGGTTCTGCACCCTCAGGCCTTGCCAACCCGAATCTGAAATGGGAGACCTCAGAACAGCTGGACTTTGGTATTGACATGAGATTCCTGGGTGACAGGCTTACTTTTTCAGCAGGCTATTATAACAAGAAGACCAATGACCTTCTCGTTACAATCAGCCCTGTCCCGGAAATCGGCGTTTCCAGCACCGTCGTCAATGCTGGTTCTGTTCTCAACCGCGGTCTGGAATTTGAAGCAGGATGGAAAGACAAGTTCGGTGATTTCACCTACGCTATCAATGCAAACCTGTTTACACTGCATAACGAGGTTACCTATCTTGATCCTGCGATATCACGCCTGACTGACAACAAAGGTGGTGTGAGTGGAACCAACAACGAGGTAGAGTCAGCATTCGAGGTTGGTTACCCGATCTGGTATTTCAGAGGTTACCTGTATGAAGGTGTTGATGCTGCCACCGGAGCCGCTATAATCAAGGATGTCAACGAAGACGGTTCAATAAGCGATGCAGATATGACCTATCTCGGCAAAGCAATTCCTGATTACACATACGGCATCAACATAAACATTGGTTATAAGGGACTGGACCTGAATATATTCGGCAACGGCGTGGGTGGCAATGATATCTTCACTGTATTCTATCGTGCTGATACTCCAATGCGTAACTCACTCAGGTATTATTATGATAATGCCTGGACTCCTGATAACACTGACGCCTCAATGCCCGATCCTAAAAATGTGGCAACCAGTTGGAAGTTCTGGAGTTCCTCAGCTGCCATGTTCAGCGGGGCATACTTTAAAATCAAGCAGTTACAGTTGGGCTACACCCTTCCTGCTTCGATTACCAACAGAATACTTGTCAACAGGATGAGATGTTATGTGTCTCTGGATGATTACTTTACTTTTACAAAGTACCCCGGAGCTGATCCTGAAACAGCCACTGCTTCCAACAACAGTGCTTCAGCCGCAGGCTATGACAACGGAACATATCCGCAAGCCAAAAAGGTAATTTTCGGAGTAAATATTACATTCTAATTTAATTCTTAACAAGATGAAAAAGAGTAAACATATACTAGCCTTGCTACTCGTGCTGTTGTTCGCTGCATGCAGTGAGGACAGGCTCGAAATTCCGCAGAAGGGTGTTATTTCCATAGATTCATTTTACAAGACTGACGCAGATGCGGAATCGGCGCTTGTAGCCATGTACGCGCATTTTGCCACACAGATAGCAAGTTTTGATGGCGCCTGGATCTATGTTCCTTTGAACATCCTGTTCAACTACCCGGCTGACAACATCCTTGCAGCCGGAGAATTTTACGGTGACAATGATATGGTAGCCGCCATCAATGAGTTCCGTTTTGATTCACAAAGCCCGGTTATCCGGCTTGTGTACAATCATTTTTACTACGTTATCTATCGGGCTAACCTGATCATTGACAATTTCCAGTACGGCGACAGCCCGGTAAAAGACCGCTGTATTTCTGAAGCAAGAGTTATGCGCGCATGGTGTCATATGATGGCTGCAATGGCCTGGGGCAACCCTCCACTTGTTGATCATGTGCTCCAGGGTTCAGACAAGCCTACGAATTATGAAGGCGGGCATGAGGCTCTTCTCCAGTGGTGTGCAGATGAGTGTGCAGAGGCAGTGCAGTATCTTGACGAACGCAAAAGCACGGCAGATAAAGACGGCGCTGTAAAAATCACCAAGGGCTTTGCATGGACAGTTCAGGGAAAGGCTCTCATGTACAAGGGTGACTATCCCAATGCAAAAACAGCCTTTAAAAAAATAATTTCTTCAGGCAAATATGACCTTGTTCCCGGTGAAGAATGGGCAGATATTTTTCATATTGGAGGTGACGGCTCCCCTGAGAAAATATTCGAGTCAAATATTGCTGCCAATTCAGCAATTGGCGACTGGGGTGGAAAAATCCAGCGCTCTACCTGGATGGAAATGAATATATGGGGATGGAGAACTTCACGTCTTGCAGCTCAGCCGCTATATATGGCTGCGCAGGGATGGGGCGGCCTGGCTATTGAAGATGAGTTCGCCGATGAGTTCTATGCCAATGACGGAGATTCATATCGCCGCAAAGCCACTATGATTAATTATCTGGAGTTTCTGACTGAGCTTGAATGGCCAAGCGATGGAGGGGATATAAACAATCTGACCGTAGCCGAGAAACTCGCAGACAGCCGGCGTGGAATCAGTAATGTCCAGGGCCTTTACGGGCAGTGCAGTTTTCTTCAGAAAAAGCATATCGCAACTCCCGCTGATGTGCTGACAACTTTCTCATACCGGTATAACAACTTCATCATTGCCAGATATGCTGACATCCTCCTTCTGTATGCCGAGGCCTGTGCCCAGACTAATGATCCTGATGGCCTTCAGTATCTCCGGCAGGTTCAGGAGCGTGCTGGATCAGCACATATCAGCTCTTCATTGACTCTGGATGAAGTGAAGAAAGAAAGAAACTATGAATTGTGGTGTGAAGGCGCACGATGGATTGATATGAAACGCTGGGGTGAATTTGACAAGGCAAAGAATGCAGGAAAGCATATTCCTTCACTCAAAGATGCCTTCTTTGTCGACGGAGAGGCTACCCACAGAGGCTATGTCACATACTCAGAGCCCAATGCTGACAAGCAGTGTGGCTTCGTGGCCGGTAAACACGAATGGTTCCCCTATCCATACAGTGTGACTTCGATTAATCCCAACCTGCAACAGAATCCGGGATGGGAGTAAACTACAAAAACTTTAAAACTGGAAGAAGGGTTCAGATTATGTTAAATTCAAAACCGGCCGGAAGGGATTTCATTCACTTATACTTGCCCTCCTGCTGGCTTAAGTTGACAAAAATCCGACTTTTTAATCAGTAAGTGAGGTTTGGTTCGAAAGAGGGTGTCTCAAAAGGGCACCCTCTTTCTTATTCCATGGCGGTAGTCTGTATGTGCACAGGCTCCTTCTTCCACAAACAGGAGAGCAGGGAAGGGAGATTAAACCCTGCCTTTGTTATTTATTTGAATCATCATTCAGCGTCTGACTCTCGCGTCACCCTCAAAGATGCTCCACACCATCTCCTCGTCAGAGGGCTGGGCATAATCGGTAAGGAAGGTTGTAGCCAGTGCACCGCAGGCCCATCCGAACTCAATCCATCTTGCCGGCTCCCATCCCTTGAGGATGCCGTACAGCAGTCCGCCCACGAAGCCGTCGCCGCCGCCAATGCGGTCAAGGACGCGTATCTCACGTGGCTCAATGATATGCCAGTTTCCTCCCTCCCACATTATGGCACCCCAGAGGTGGGAATCAGCACTCTTCACCTCGCGCAGGGTGTTGGCAAAAACCGATGCTCCCGGATACTCCTTTCTGACCCTGTCAATCATTTGCCTGAAGGATTCCATCCTGGCGCCAATATCCTTCCCTCCTGTTTCGGGACCCTCAATTCCCAGGCAAAGCTGGAAATCCTCCTCGTTGCCCACGAGGATGTCAGCCACGGAAGCTATCTCCCGGAAGACTCCTGAGAGCTCCTTCTCCCGACCCTCCCAGAATGAAGCGCGGTAATTGAGGTCAAAGGAGATAAGTGTGCCGTGCTTCTTCGCTTCGTGTGCAATCTCAAGGCAAAAGATGCTGGTTTCATGTGACAGCGCCCCTATCAGGCCTGAGAGGTGAACAATCTGCACCCCCTCCTTCCCGAAGATGCGCTCCAGGTCAAAATCCTTCACATTCAGTGTGCGCCCCACCTCGCCGGCACGGTCATTATGCACCCGGGGACCACGCGAACCGTAACCCATGTCTGCAACATTGAACTGGTGACGGTATCCCCAGGGTCCGCCCTGCTCTACCTCCCTGCCCTCATAGGTCATACGCCGGCCTGAGAGGTTGTTTTTAATGAGCTGAGCAATGGGACTGTCCCTGACAAATGTTGTCAGTACTTTAACCGGCTTCCCCAGGTAACTGGCTATGCTTGCAACGTTTGTCTCGGCGCTGGTCACATGCATAAAGAAGGTGTCGCTTGAATGGACCGGCTGGTGGTTTAACGGGGTGATGCGCACACCCATGCTCGTGGGAACAAGCAATGAGCAGGCATATTCTTTTCTTAATTCTATACTCATAGACTCTTCGGTTTTTCAGATTCCTGTTTCACAATGCCGTATATAAATCCTACTGCCGGCCGGATAAAATTATCACTTTTTCCTGACCGGAAGGTGAAGTTTCCGGTCAATTGTCAGCATTGACCTGACAGCTGACCGCCGGAAAAGTGAATTTTCCTGACATTTTTGTTAACTTCACCGCAAATCAGGGTAAAGATGAAAAAAAGAATCATTGGTTTTGCTGTCATTCTGATAATGTACTCATTAAACACTCCGGTCATGATATACTCACAGGATATTTCTCTGCCTTCTCCATCACGGAAAGGGGGCATGCCGCTGATGGAAGCCCTTGACGCCAGGGTATCTGCAAGGCTTTTTTCGGACAAGGATCTGTCACTGCAGCAGCTCTCCGACCTCCTCTGGGCGGCCTGGGGAATCAACCGCGAGGATGGCAAACGTACTGCACCCTCCTCGCATAACAGGCAGGAGATGGATGTCTATGTGACTCTCAGGAGCGGCCTGTACCTCTATGATGCCGCTGCCTGCAGGCTGAAGCAGATACACAACAGGGATATACGTGCCCTGACAGGCACTCAGGACTTCCCCGCAACAGCCCCTGTCAACCTGGTGTTTGTTGCTGATCTTGCCAAAAGAGGCCTTAAAGAGGGACAGCAGGTCACAGACACCGACAAGTTGTCGTCATGGTCCAACACCGGTTTTATGGCACAGAATGTCTACCTGTGGTGTGCCTCTGAAGGGTTGTCATGCGTCATAAGGGCAATGGTTCCGCGTGACAAACTGGCACCAGAGATGGAACTGAAGCTGCTGCAGGTAATAATTCTTGCACAGAGTGTCGGCTTCCCAGGGGAATAATTGCTCCTCCGGGGAATTCAGAGAACAACTGTCAAATCCGGCTGCCTTCTGCCGGGAAATTCGGAGGAACAACTGTCAAATCCGGCTGCCTTCTGCCGGGAAATTCGGAGGAACAACCATCATATCTGGCTGCATTTTGCCTGACAGTTTGGGAGAATAACTGTCCTATCTGGCTGCGTTTTTCTGAAAAGTTCGGAGGATAACTGTTCCCGCTGTCATTAGCAAATCACTTGCTGAAAAAGACCCTTTTCAGCTCCGTGATGTTGTTATCTGAAATCGGATTGACGCTACCCAGTGATTTTCCGAGTATATGTGACATGGCAGTCATCTCGGCCACCTCCAGCCGGTCAAATGCCCGGAGCAGGCTGTCACCGGTTACCAATACCGAGTCATTGGCTATCAGCACAACAGGGATACCCGCACTTAGCTTTTCAAATATCTCCTCCCGGCCAGGTGAAAGTGCCCCGAAGGGTACGAGAGGCATCTCCTGCAGTAAAATCCAGCTCTCCGGGATGGTTCTGACACTGACCTCTTTACCTGTAACCGCGAAAGCCATCAGGCAGGGAGGCCGGGCAACAATCACCGCCCTGACAGCAGGAAACCTCCGATAGATCTCAGCATGCAGCCTTTCACCGGGAATGGTGTGGTTTCCCGGGCTTCCGTAAACATTAATGTCACCTTTCCCGATATTGCATCTTAAAACCTTCTCACGGGTAACGAGCCAATTGTCTCCTGCGCTCCTTGCAGAAAGAGTCCCGCAGAAACCGTAAATCAGTCCCATCCTGCATGCCCGTGCTGCCGTACGGCAAATTTCCTCCGCCAGCAGTTCTTCATCAGGACTCATCTCCTTGTCTGTTACCCCGGGCAGCATCCTGCCGGTTTTCGGAAGATAATTTCCGGAGTTGAATTCAGGATTCGCTCCACTGGCATTTTCAGTGATCACTGGCTTTCCCGGAAATCCGGCAGCATGTATTGTCATGGCGCATTTTTCCAGAGTCTCGAGTCGCGCCTGCGCTTCTGCCAGGTCCCTGCCGCCGACAACCACAGCATGGTTTTCCATAATAACGGTATTGTGACCCTTCATGAACTCCCGGGCCACTGTTTCTCCCATAGCCTCGCTGCCCGGAATTGCATACCCGGCATACCCAACGGCTCCACAGGTCTCCCTCCACGCTCCCACCACCGATGTGTCAGGAACCCGGTGCGCAATGCTGAAAGAGGTCAGTAACGGCGGGTGGGCATGTATCAGAGCCCTGATGTCAGGTCTCACAGCATAAACGCTACGGTGCAGGGGATATTCCGAGGATGGTCTGAACGGACCTTCCCAGGTCCCGTCATGGGTGACACACACCACCTCACCGGGCTTCAGTGATCCCTTGTCGGTGCCTGACGGGGTGATCCAGAGGTTTCCAAGGCTGTCAGTGACAGATATATTTCCCCCTGAGGTGGTAGTCAGCCCATACCTGTAAATATGGCTCATTGTACAGGCTATCTCCTTCCGGATATAATCCGGCTCATCCCATAGTTCAGGATGTCTGAAATCAATGCCATTATCCCCGGGTGTCTCCATGCTGCAGGTTATTTTTAATCCGGAGAAATTATTCTCCGGAACAAGGTATAAAGATAGCAAGAAGATTGCTCGGCATGTCGTGGACATTCTCTGAATATGATCTTCCCTATGCCTTCCTGCTCAGCAAAGACTTATTCCTGCATCATCTTCAGGTAGTCCACAATCCCCTCAAGAATCTTGACCGCCATCAGCTGGCGGAACTCCGGGTCGGCAAGTTTCTCTTCGTCTCCAGCATGACTCATGAAGGCCTGCTCAACCAGTACTGCAGGCATCTGTGATGTACGGGTGACGGTATAGTTGAATGATCCCACCACGCCAAACTCTTCCAGTCCTGTCTCCAGCATCCTGTCATAGATGAACTTTGCCAGCGGTGCCCAGAACGGATTATGCCAGTAGGTGCTGGTGCCTGCCACCGAGAGATAACCGCTCCCTCCCGCGTTGGCATGAATACTGATGAGCATATCTGCGCCTGCCTTTATGGCCTTGTCGCGCTTATCCGGCAGGGTCATGTCCACATCACTCTCCCTGACCTGCAGCACCTCGGCGCCCATGGAGTCGCAAAGCTCTCCGAGCCTGAATGACAGGTCAAGGTTAATCTCCTTCTCAACGAGACCTGACAATCCGATTGCGCCTGAGTTTGATCCGCCGTGTCCGGCCTCGATGGCAATCTTCAGTCCGGCCAGCGGCTTCTCCCCTGCCGGATCAAATACCGGGGCATACCTGATGGTCAGGATCAGGCTTCTGCCAGCAGGTCTTATGTCATAACCCCAGATCTTTTCGCTCTTCAGGTTCACGTAAACCCGGAAGGTTTCCGGGGTGCTCTGCTCCCATGTGAGTTTGTCAACCACACGGCATCCGGTGCGGTGGGTGACCCAGGTGGCAGCCGACTCCACCCCGAAAAGCGTAACAACAAGACGTTTACTATCAGGATCGGGACGGACCTCATAAGGCACCGGCACGAGATAAGGTATGGTCACAACATCACCCCGGGCCGATGGTCCGCATGACATGCTGGTGACATTGTACAAAGGCTGCATTTTGCTGCCACCCTGAATCTCTACATCATCCTCGCTGATGAATCCTGTTTCGGTATTACTGAGCCTGATCCTGTAATTGCTGCCAATCTTGCCGCTGGTCTTGAGAATCACCCCGGGTCCCAGCTCTGACCTTATCGGTCCGCCCAGTCTCGGGGCCCCAAGGTTATAAACAAGCCTCGAATAATCATTTTTCACCCGGACAAGCGGAAAATCCTCGGGGTTCCGGACTGTCACCCTCCTTGATAAATCAGGCCTGAAGACGCCCTCCGGGGCTCCTCCGGCTGCAGGCACCAGCCTGACAGCAAAGGTATGCGGCACGCCTGCGGCGAAGTCCCTCACCGGCACCTCTGCACGGTAAAGGCTGTAATCATTATAATCCTCACGCAGACATTTAATTCTCTTCCTTCCCGGTTTGATATCCAGCCATGCCTCCTGCCCCTTCGAGGCGCGAAAGCTCACCTTCACCACCTCGCCGGGAAGCACTTCCATATCAGCAGACGGCTCGAATGACCTCTTCTCGATCCATAGCGGGAATGGCTGCCGGCTCAGGTCTCTCTTTTCATAGATGACCACATGCTCGCATACAGCTTTCCGGCCATCGGGCCAGACCGCCTCTGCCGTAATCCTGTTCACTCCTTCATCGAATGTAACAGTCTTAAAGAATATTCCTGTTTTGTACTGTTTCACGACCTGACCGTTTATACTTACGGTGGCAGGGTATTCACTCTTGCACAGGATGTCGAACTGAGGCTGGTGCGTCAGTGGCTCCGGAAGCCTGAGAAACTTAACCATAGGCGGGTTGTTTCCGATGCTGTCGCAGCGGCATGGTATTGCCGCAAGCGTTTCCGCAGCCCTGGCTGCAATTTCAGCCGTATTCTCAGCTGTGGGCCTGGCAGCAATTGCAACTGCATTCTCAGCTGTGGCCGCCGGGTCCTCAACCCCACTCTTCCCTGTCCTCCCGGTAGTGCCGCATCCAATGAGCAACATCGTTGCCAGGGCTATAACAAACAGGTTCTTCGTCATCTGTAGAGCAGGTATTTCTGTCTTGTCTCCATGAACTCCCTTATATCATCCTGGCAGGCTTTCACCACCTCCTCAACGGTGACCCCGGGCTCATTCAACCGCCTTATCAGTGTTGGTGGATTCCATACCAGCGAATCGGGGTTGGTTTTCCTGTAGGCATCAATTATATGCAGTGAAGCCTCCACCGAACGGTAAGCAGCAGGGTCAGTGAGTATTATCTCAACACCCCCGCACATCTCGTTCCATGGCTTACTGGTGCGGGTAATGACAGGACCTGATGACCTGGGAATGAAATAGAGAGGCCTGAAGTATGCCCCCGCTATTCCTCTCGCGTTCAGGTCTGCAGCAGCCTGTTCGGCATTGACCCATGGGGCACCTGTTACCAGAAAAGGCTTGGTCATGCCCCTGCCTTCAGACATATTGGTTCGCTCGAAGAGGCACTGGCCCGGGTATACCACTGCTGTCTCCCAGTTATCCATATTGGGTGACGGCATCACCCACTGAAGTCCCGTTTCGCTCCACATCATACTCCTGTTCCATCCCTTCATCCTGATGACAGTGAGGTCAGCTCCGTAGCCTTCAGTCTCATTCCACATCTTCGCCAGCTCGCCGTAAGTCATCCCATGCCTCAGCGGAAGGCGATGGCGGTAGATGCTTATTGTATCGTGCATCGGGCCCTCAACAATACGGCCACCGAGAGGATTAGGCCTGTCAAGGACGATAAAGGGGATGCCCGCCTTTGCACATGCCTCCATGGCATGAGACATTGAAAACTTGTAGGTGTACCATGCCGATCCCACTCCCTGGATGTCAAAAAGCATCACATCTATACTGTCGAGCCACTCACGTTTTGGTGCCCATGATTCGCCATAAAGGCTATAGACGGGAATCCCGGTAACAGGATCCTTTTCGCCGTCAGTGAAGATGCGCCCGTGCTGTGCTCCCCTGACTCCGTGTTCCGCTCCGAAGAGAGCCACAAGGTTAACTCCCGGAGTGGCGGCAAGTATGTCAACTGTGCTTCGCATATCAATACCAACCGCGGACGGGTTGGTGATGAGACCCACCCTTTTGCCCATGATCAGGTCGGGATATTCGTCCAAAAGTACATTTATTCCCGGAGTCACTGCCGGCACAGGTACCGGTGGCTGTTTCATCCCGTCATAGAACTCTGCCAGGCTTTTTTCAGGATCAGGCGCATCGGCAAGGGTGAATTCATTGACTCCCATCGTGATAATGATGCTTTCGTTCCCGAAACGGTCAACTGCTGAAACGGCTACAGAGTCAAGAGCAGTGAAAGCCTGATCTGCCCCTGTTACCTTGTCACGGGAGGTGCGGGCCAGATATGTGCGGTTAAGTGTGAAAGCCGGCAGGGAATCTTCAGTTGTGGCGCTGCCATGGATATGCTGGTTCCATTGCGTACCGTATTTGTAGTATACCACCCAGCGTCCTATGTCAGCAGGATCAGGATGGGTCCATGTCAACTTCAGGGTACCGTTTTCAGCCTTCCTGCTTACCACGGGAGGTGCCGGGGCTTTCCTGTCGAGCCATGGCATCGGAGGCACCAGTGCAGGCCTGCGGTACGGCCCGTCAGCGACAGCCCTGACCAGCCCCGGCGTTCTGACCAGTGGCCCGATGCTCCAGTGAATCACGCCCGGACTTCCGGGCAGGAGACCCCGCGTGACCATGATCTGGTTTATGGTCTCGTCGGCAGCCCTCGATGCAGGCGACAGCCCAATGTTGATCCCCGGCCACAGATGACGCCCCTTGAGGTTCTCATCCTTCCACCATCCGAGGAGCACCGGAAAACTCTGGGCAATCTGGTTGATTGGCCAGTAAAGCTGAGGCGAGTAATAGTCAATCCATCCCTTGTTAAGCCATAGCTTCGCATCAGCGTAAAGTGTCTCGTGCTGGTTAAAGCCACTGCCGATGGCAGGAGGATTGTAAGGCTGCCAGATGCCGAAGGGACTGAGCCCGAACCTGACCCATGGCTTCTCGGCCTTGATGCCCTTATAGAGCCGTTCGATGAAGGTATTTACAGCCTCCCTGCGCCAGTCAGAGCGCGAAAGCTTCCCGCCTGAGGCCTGATAGGCCTGCCAGCTCTGGTCATCAGGGAAATCCTTATAGTTGTTGTAGTCGGGGTACGGATAGAAGTAATCGTCGAAATGGATGCCGTCGAGATCATATCTGCGTACCAGATCCATCACCACATTGTATGAGTGATCCTGCGTGCCCTTGAGGGCCGGGTCCATCCACCAGTAGTTCTCCACCTCGAGCTTAAGCACCAGGTCAGGGCGTTTTCTGACAATTGAGACATCTGTTAACGGTCCGCCGGCCGGGCTGTGTGCACGGTAAGGGTTGAGCCACGCGTGGAGTTCAATGCCCCTTGCATGAGCCTCATCTATCCAGAACTGCAGAGGGTCATAGTAAGGATCAGGGGCTTTGCCCTCCTCACCGGTCAGGTAGTATGACCACGGCTCGATATCGCTGGGGTACATGGCGTCACAATGTGGCCTGACCTGGAAGATGACCGCGTTGAAATTGTTTTTGTAAAGCAGGTCAAGGAGAGCTATAGCCTCGCTCTTCTGTTCCTCAACTGAGAGGCCTGGTCTGCTGGGCCAGTTGATATTGGCAACGGTGGCTACCCAGGCTGCTCGAAATTCCCGCTCGGCGCCTGGTGTACGGCCTGAAGGATCACCTGTTACGGTCTTCTTCGAGGTTGCACATCCGGCAATGGCAATTGTCATCACCGCTGCAAGTACTTTGAATGAGAAATTACCTGTCATAGAGGTTGAGGTTTTGAAGGTGTACTGATACAAATATAAAAATCATCCTGAAGGTATTGATATTGCAATTAAATCAGGTTCACCGGGACACAGATACAAACACAAAAAACCTCTCCGGCTGACAGACAGCCTGATAAAAAATAATGGGAGATTATACAAATTCAGCAGGCAGCAGCAGTCCGCAGTCAGAAGCATGACCAGGATATCCTGTAGGGCTTAAAGCATTATAGGTGTTCAATCGGGAACCACCAGGCGTAAGCTGAGATCATGCAATCTCATATAACCGTTCTTCTCAGGTTCCGCCACTATTATATTATGGTGCCACGCCAGATTTCTCAGAATCACAGAACATAAATGACCAAATCATTGCGCTCTGTTGCTTAATATTCTGCTTTGATTTAAGAAATCAATGTCATAGTTTTGACATGTTTTCTGAAAATAATCATATTTAAGCCACTATAACATTGGAAAGAGAAGATTTTTTAAAGGATCTGAAAGACAAAAAGCATCAGTGGGATTTCATTATCATCGGAGGAGGTGCTACCGGTCTTGGTGTGGCAGCAGATGCTGTCACCAGGGGTTACAAGACCCTGCTGCTTGAACAGAGTGACTTTGCAAAGGGCACATCGTCGCGCAGCACCAAGCTTGTTCACGGAGGTGTTCGCTACCTTCAGAAGGGAGATGTAGCCCTGGTCAGGGAAGCACTTCGCGAGAGGGGTTACCTCCTCAGGAATGCCCCACACCTGGTTAAGAACCAGCGTTTTATAATCAGTAACTACAGATGGTGGGAGAAACCCTTTTACACTATCGGGCTCACCTTTTACGACTTGCTTTCGGGCAGGATGAGCCTGGGACGCTCCCTGCCCATGAGCCGCAGCAGTGTCATCAAATCCATCCCGCAGATTGTCCGTAAAGGACTCAAGGGAGGTGTCGTTTATCATGACGGCCAGTTTGATGACTCCCGGCTGGCAGTCAACCTGATGCAGACAGCCATCGAAAAAGGGGCAACAGTTGTCAATTATACAAAGGTGATACAGTTGCTCAAGAGCCCTGACGGCCAGGTTTCAGGAGTGGTGGCCGTGGATGAGCTTGACGGCACCCAATTCACCGCCGAGGGGAAATGCATTGTCAATGCCACCGGCATCTTTGTCGACAGCATAATCAGGATGGACAACCCGGAAGAGAAGCCTATGGTGAGACCGAGCCAGGGTGTTCACCTTGTTGTTGACAGGAGTTTTCTCGGAGGTGATGACGCAATCATGGTTCCAAAGACCAGTGATGGCAGGGTGTTGTTCGGCGTGCCATGGCACAGCCGCGTTATCATCGGCACCACTGATGTTCCCGTGAAGGAGTTCGTACTTGAACCCAGGGCCCTCGACGAGGAGGTTGACTTTATCCTTGAGACAGCGGGCAGGTATCTTGAGAAAAAACCTCAGCGCAGTGACGTGCTGTGCGTCTTCGCCGGCCTGCGACCGCTGGCGGCACCCAGGCATGACAAAGACGGAGCCAAAACACAGGAGATATCGCGCAGCCATAAGATGCTTGTATCACCTTCAGGCCTGGTTACCATCACCGGCGGCAAATGGACCACCTACCGCAAGATGGCGGAAGATACGGTTAACGCCGGTATCAGGGCAAAGAAGCTTCCGTTCAGACCGTGCCGCACCAGGGACCTTAAGATCCACGGCTGGTATGAAAATCCCGACAGAACAAACAGGATGTACATCTACGGCAGCGACCTTGATGAACTGATGCAGATGCAGAAGGAGAATCCCGAATGGGCTGAGAAGCTTAACGGAGAGTCTGATTTCACTGCCGGCGAAGTTATATGGGCCGTAAGAAAAGAGATGGCGCGCACCGTTGATGACGTGCTGGCCCGCCGGGTAAGGGTCCTCTACCTTGACGCAAGGCTGTCAATATCCCTCGCTCCGGCGGTGGCCGGAATCATGGCCCGGGAACTGGGACGCGACAAGGAGTGGATCAGACAACAGGTTGAGGAATACACGAATCTGGCATCAGGGTATGTGATGTCATGATATCTGACAGAAAACCTGACAAACAACTCACCGATGATAAACTTTTTAAAACCACCCCCATACAAGG
>ERZ1026805.180-NODE-180-length-48941-cov-8.155607_pt1 | contig 48941 bp, 42 predicted proteins | sample MGYA00520883_ERZ1026805 | MGnify/ENA primary metagenome ERZ1026805 (study PRJEB33270, sample SAMEA104284476) | anaerobic digester metagenome | biome: Anaerobic digester microbiome; feature: mesophilic sludge digester; material: Anaerobic digester biomass | place... | reverse complement strand
TCTAGAACAGACTACTGGACAGCATCACTCGCCATGGCGAGCAACGAAATCGTAGGGGACCTGTCCGGCTGTATTGGCAGACCTGGACAGACCCAGGGACCCACAGCCATTCTGATGGCATGGCCCGCGTCCCCGACTCCACCGGCTAGGCGACGCCCGGCAACCAGGTCCTGCCAGAACACGAGGATTGCAGCAACGGTAATGTATATTACCCAGGCCATTGCGCTTGCTATGGGAATGTCTGAAAAAGAGGCCGGACTTCAGCGCCATTTTGTTCCTGTTAGTTTCTCTGTTAACTGTTAAACGAAGGATTATGTCGAGAATAGGTGTTTTTATATGTCATTGTGGCGAGAATATCAGTGCAACGGTTGATGTCGTTAAAGTAGCAGAAGAGGCCGGGAAGCATGAAGGTGTAGCGTATAGTACCGATTATAAATACATGTGTTCTGAACCCGGACAGACCATCATCAAGCAGATGATCAAAGAAAAAGGACTCACGGGGGTGGTTGTGGCAGCATGTTCACCGCGAATGCACGAACCAACTTTCCGTAAAGCATGCTCCGAAGCCGGTTTAAACCCATATATGTGCGAAATGGCGAACCTTCGGGAACATTGCTCATGGGTGCACGATAAAAGCGATGCGACAACGAAGAAGGCAATCGATCTCGTCCGAATGCTTGTTGAAAAAGTAAAGTTCAATAAACCCTTGTACCCGATTAAAGTTCCCGTTACCAAAACGGCATTGGTTATAGGAGGTGGAATTGCCGGTATTCAGGCAAGTCTCGATATTGCCAATTCCGGGCACAAGGTTGTTCTGATTGAGAAAGATCCATCCATTGGAGGCCATATGTCGCAGCTTTCGGAGACCTTCCCAACGCTCGATTGTTCGCAGTGTATTCTTACACCGCGAATGGTGGAAGTGGCGCAGCATCCCAATATTACCCTGATGACGTATTCCGAGCTTGAAAAACTGGATGGTTTCATCGGGAACTTTAAGGCAACCATTCGGAAGAAAGCAAAAAGCATTGACGAAAAATTGTGTACGGGCTGCGGGCTATGTACAACCAAATGCCCGACGAAAAAGATACCCAGCGAGTTCAATGCCGGATTGGGTTTTCGTACGGCCATTTATGTGCCGTTTCCACAGGCAGTTCCCAACAAACCGGTAATCGACAAGGACAATTGCCGTTATTACCAGCAAGGAAAATGCAAGGTTTGCGAAAAAGTTTGTCCGGCCGGGGCGATCCGTTTTAATCAGGAGGATGAATTGATCGAGATAGAAGTTGGGGCAGTAGTCGTTGCAACCGGCTTCAATGTCATGGAACCATCCGAATTTCCGGAATATGGATACGGCAAATACAAAGATGTAATCACCGGTTTGCAGTTTGAACGTCTGGCTTCGGCATCAGGACCGACATTGGGTGAAATCCGCCGTCCATCAGATGGTAAAATTCCCAAAAAGATTGTTTTTATTGCCTGTGCCGGATCACGTGATCCCGCGAAGGGAATCCCGTATTGCTCGAAGATTTGCTGCATGTACACGGCAAAACATGCAATGCTTTATCAACACAAAGTTCATGATGGCGAATCGTATATTTTCTACATGGACATCCGGGCAGGAGGTAAGAATTATGAAGAGTTTACAAGGCGTGCCATTGTTGAAGATGAAGTAAACTACATCCGTGGCCGCGTTTCAAAAGTATATGAAGAGAATGGCAAACTGATTGTAAAAGGTGTCGATACCCTGCTGAACGCCAGACCGGTTGAAATTGAAGCCGACATGGTAGTGCTGGCATCGGCGGCAGTGGCAAATCCGGGATCGGAGGAGTTAGCGCAACGGATGCATATTTCGTACGATGCGTACAATTTCTTCTCCGAAGCCCATCCGAAATTAAAGCCGGTTGAAACCAATACTGCAGGAATTTTCCTTGCCGGAGCTTGTCAGGCGCCGAAAGATATTCCTGAAACGGTATCTCAGGCTTCAGGTGCTGCGGCCAAAGTGGCAATCTTGTTCTCACAGGATGAACTGAGCCGCGAGCCGGTAGTTGCTGTGGTGAACCGTTCAGCTCCGCCGCTATATTCTACATGCGTAGGTTGTTTTATGTGCGCAACGGCCTGTCCGTACCAGGCTATCGGCGAAGAACTGATTACCGACCGAAAAGGGAATGTAATAAAGAAGGTGGCCAAAGTGAATCCGGGATTGTGTCAGGGCTGTGGTACCTGCGTGGCTTTCTGTCGTTCAAAATCGATCGACATTCAGGGCTACTCGAACGAGCAGATGTACACTGAAGTGATGGCTTTGCTGAATGACGAATAATAATTAATGTTAGAAAACATATAGATGTATGGACAACCCGAAAAAAGATTTTATCCATGTGCCTATATGATGATTTTAAATATTGTTTATGAGTGAATTTGAACCGAAGATAGTGGCGTTTGTCTGCAACTGGTGTACATATGCAGGTGCTGACCTGACCGGTACCAGCCGGATAAAATATGCGCAGAATGTAAAAATTATCCGCTTCCCGTGTACCGGGCGGATCGATTTCATGTTATTGCTAAAGGCTTTTGCCGAAGGTGCTGATGGAATTATTGTTTCGGGATGCCATCCCAACGACTGCCATTACACTTCAGGCAACTTTCATGCCCGAAGGCGTTGGATTACCTTCAGGAGCTTGCTCGATTTTCTGGGAATTGACGTGCGCAGAATCCAGTTTTCGTGGGTTTCAGCTGCAGAAGGTGCCAAGTGGGCTGAAATTGCGAACACTACCGTGAACAACATCCGCGAACTGGGACCATATACCGATTATGCAAAAGTGGCTGTTCATTTGAAAAAGGAGGCTAAGGTATGAACGAACTGATAAAGAAAGCGGCATCACTGCTCGAAGCGAACGAAGTTCAGGTGGTAATCGGTTATGGATTGGGATCGGCAAAACGACCTCAAGCCATTTTTGTAACTACACCCGCCGGTTGTGAACAGTTGATATTCGACAACCGGTGCATTCAAAATCTGGCTGTATACCTTACCAAACAGGAGATCAGGAAGCTTGGAAAACCTGCTATTGTAGCTCCGCTTCCGGTGTTGAGAAGCATTGTTCAGCTGGTTGCCGAACAACAGCTTACCGAAGGCGATCTGGTTGTTTTGGGCATCGATCCCGATGGAAAACTGCTTGAATTCAGCTCATTCAAGGCCATTGAATCTTTTTTGTCCGATCACAAAATTGTAATTGAGGAGAAATACCTGAAGAAGATTGAAGAGATTAAGAATATGCCGGTAGGGGAGAGGTTCGCATATTGGGTGGAGTTGCTTGAACCATGCTTTAAATGTTATGCCTGCCGTGCGGCCTGTCCGTTGTGCTACTGTACACGTTGTACTATCGAGAACAACCAGCCACAGTGGATCCCTGTGGCTTCTCATCTGCAGGGTAATCTCGAATGGCACGTGATGAGGGCGATGCATCTTGCCGGGCGTTGTACCGATTGCGAAGCCTGTTATCATGCTTGTCCTCTGGGTATTCCTATTCATCTGTTAAACAAAAGTCTGATTCAGGATTTATCCGAAAGTTTTGGCGATTATGGGCCAAAAATCAGCGAACCCAATATGCTTTCAAGCTTTGATCCTGATGATAAAGAATCATTTATAAGGTAGTTATGCAAACCGGGAATTATTCGATAAACGAACCTTCGATGTCGAAATTATTCGACAATCTGGCCGAAAAGGGAAAAACCATGTACGCTCCAAAAAACAGAGGGGAACGTATCTTATTTCAGAAAGTGGAAAAATTCGGCGAAATAGCCGGGGATTATCTGCTAACGGCCAATTCGGCCAAAGAAGTTGTTTTTCCGCGCTACGAAAAGGTCTTTTCCTACAAGAAGACACAGGATGGCATTCTGATAAACGATCCCACCGGCAATCCTTTCTCCGAGGTGGTGTTATGGGGTTCACGTCCATGCGATGCGGCTGCATTCATTCCCATGACCAATACTTTTGAGAAGGATTATATCGATAACCTGTATGTCAAGCGCCGGAAGAATTTATTGGTGTTGAGTTTTAGTTGCAATACCTGTGATGAGTTTTGCTTTTGTACCTCGGTAAATGGTGGCCCCGGTAATACTGCCGGTAGCGATATTCTTTTCACCAGACTCCAGACCGGCGATTTCCTGGCCGAAATCATCACGGAAAAAGGTAAGAAAGTCGTTGAAGAAAACTCTTCACTCTTTGAAGCTTCTACGGCAGAAGGAAAAGAACAGAGCCTTGCAAAGGTGGAACCCCGATTCAACCAGGATGAAATTCAGGCTAAACTCCAGGAATTGTTTGAGAACCCTCTTTGGGCCGAAAAATCAAGGGCTTGTCTGGGATGTGGCACCTGCGCGTATATTTGTCCGGTTTGCAGTTGTTTCGATATTCAGGACGAAGCACACGGAAGTCAGGGTACCCGTTTGCGTTGCTGGGATTCGTGTGGATTTTCACTCTTCACCCTGCACACTTCGGGGCACAATCCCCGGCCTGATCAGGGTACACGCTGGCGTCAGCGAATCCTTCACAAGTTCCGGTACATGCCCGATAAATCAAAGATAGCCGGATGTGTAGGTTGCGGGCGTTGTTCGCGTTCATGCCCTGCCGGGATCAATATTTTAGATACTGTCACCGCGTTATAGAAAATGATCATTTTATAAATGAAAATTATAAAATTGTAAATCACATAAATGGAGATCACACTAACATGAGCAATCCAAACATCTACATACCTTACCAGATGAGGATCGAAAAAATTACCCATGAGGCACCGGGTGTAAAGACTTTTCGGTTAAAATTTATCAATGAAGAAGATGCAGCAACTTTTACTTTCAAAGCCGGTCAGTTTGGGGAATATTCCATTTTCGGAGTTGGCGAGTCGACCTTCTGTATTGCTTCGTCTCCCACCAGGAAAGGGTATATCGAATGTACTTTCCGTCAGGTAGGAAAAGTAACTTCAGCGCTCGCTTCTGCCGAAGAAGGCGATATTGTTGGTTTTCGCGGGCCTTACGGGAACATCTTCCCGATTGACGAATGGAAAGGCAAAAACCTGTTGTTTATTGCAGGTGGTATTGCACTGCCGCCCATGCGTTGCGTGATTTGGAATTGTCTCGACTTGCGTGAAAATTTCAAGGATATTACCATTGTTTACGGCGCCCGTTCGGTTGATGATTTGGTTTATAAACACGAATTGGAAGAGTGGAAAAACCGCCCCGATGTAAACCTTGTCACAACTGTCGACCCCGGTGGAGAGACCCCCGACTGGAAAGGAGAAATTGGCTTTGTTCCATCTGTTGTGGAAAAGATAGCCCCATCGTCCGGCAATACCATTGCCATTGTTTGCGGACCTCCCATCATGATTAAGTTTACCTTCCCGGTACTGGAAAAGCTGGGTTTTGCACCCGAAAATATCTATACAACACTTGAAAACCGTATGAAATGCGGCTTTGGCAAATGTGGCCGCTGCAACGTGGGCGAGGTGTACGTGTGCAAAGATGGACCTGTTTTCAGCTATGCACAACTGAAACTGCTACCTGCTGAATATTAGGTTTTCAAATATTTCCGAGATCGGGCCGATCTAAAAATACTTCTCTAACAGAATGGTGCTTAAAGATATAGCTCATCTCAATTGTTAACCTGCAGCCATATTTTAGGACTAGATATATGATACTACAATATGCTAAGAAATATTCCACATTAATCGCCGGACAACTCCTGTTCGCGACCATTTGGGTGCTTTCGCAACTCGCGATTCCACGACTGATGGTGGATATTATCGACCACGGGATCATGGTGAACGATATGAATGAAATCGTAAACCGTGGTATGCTTATGTTGCTGGCAACCGTTGTGAATATTGTTTCATTGTTGATATCGATATACTTCCTGACAAGGGTAACGGCGGGTATTTCAAGGGATTTAAGGGGCGATCTGTTTGAACGAATCATTGATTGGTCCAGGGAGACCAGGGGAGGCTTCTCAAATTCTACCCTGATTACCAGAACGGTAAATGATGTGAAGCAGGTGTCGATACTTATCGATATGTCGTTACGCAAAATTTACACCTTAACCATCACGGTAATCGGCGCTGTGATTATTTCATTTTCCATTGATGCAAAAATGGCATCGATCATCCTGATCATTATCCCGGTAATCTTTATTCTCGCGCTTAGCTTAACCTCGAAAGCCCTTCCTAAATACAGTCGTATTCGTAATGCTATAGACCGGATGAACCAGCGTTTCAGAGAAAACGTGACGGGCATTCGCGTGGTGAAAGCTTTTAACAAGTCAGGTTACGAGACGAAAATGTTTCAAGAAGCGACGAGAGAGGCATGTCAGGCAAACGTGCAGGCCGAATCGACCATGATGCTGTTAAGTCCCCTGGTCTTGCTTTTCACAAACATTTTAATCCTCATCCTGCTTTACCTGGGAGGTGTGCGGGCCGTACTGGGGACGATTACCGTGGGGGCATTAATTGGTTTGATTGAATACTCCATTATGGCCCTCAATAACATTCAGCAATTCGCATCGATTATCACCATTTTCCCGCGCTCGAAAGTATCTATCGACAGGATTCAGGAGATTCTGTCGAAAGAGGAGCTATTACAAATAAAAGAAACTACGGCAGGGGTAAAAGAGAACGTCCTGCGTTTTGAGGATGTCGATTTTTACTACCCTGACTCTCATGCGGCCGCATTGCACGATATCCATTTTGATTTGAACAAGGGTGAAACCAAAGCGTTGATCGGTTCAACGGGCAGCGGTAAGTCGACCCTGGTCCGTTTAATGATGCGGGATTATGACGCCTATCGCGGTCAAATCACCTGTAATGGTCAAGATATAGAAGGTCTGTCCAATACGGAAATAAATCATATCATAACGCATATTCCCCAAAGCACTTTCCTCTTTTCCGGAACCATTCGGGACAATCTCCAAACGGGTAAAAAAGATGCGACTGATGAAGAGATCTGGGAAGTGCTGGATATGGTTCAAATGGGCGATTTCTTCCGTCAGGCAGGGGAGGGCTTGGATTTTTATATCGCGCAAAATGCCGTTAATCTTTCGGGTGGACAGAAACAAAGAATTTCCATTGCCCGTGGACTGATCAGAGGGACCGATTTTTATGTTTTTGACGACTGTTTTTCTGCCCTGGACTACTCGACCGAAAAGAAAGTAAGGCAAGCCATTCAGAAAAAACTGTCAGACAAAGGTGTTTTGGTGATCGCTCAGCGCGTGGCAACGGTAAAAGACGCGGATGAAATCCTCGTCATCGATAATGGAAAGATTGTTGGTAAGGGGAGCCACCAGGAACTCGAGGAGAGATGCCAGGTGTATCAGGAAATCATTAGCTCACAAAAAAGGATTGATAAAGGGGTAGCCTAATGATGCAAGATCCAAATCAGACAAAAGAGAATAGAGACGAAGGCTTGCCCGGTGTCTCAAGAGGGATTGGTGGTGCCGGCCGTGTCGCGGGTCTGCTGGCATCAGGTAGTGCAAAAGACAACAAAGGTACTTTTTTGAGATTGCTCAGAAACGTCGGGCCTTTTAAATGGTTTTTTATTACTGCCATCATTCTGACCTTATTGGCTTCAGGTGCGCAAATTTTTATTCCCCGCCTGATTGGTAATATTATCAATATCATCACCTCTGTTTTCCGGAAAGATATCGCGCTCGACTGGATGGCTTTCCGCAAGGTGGCAATAATTCTCATTCTCCTGTTTATTATTCAGTTTTCGGCGAACTATTTTTCGAGCATTCTGCTGGTCAGGATGACACAAAAGTTAATACGCTCCATTCGCGATCAGATGCAGGAGAAACTGAACCGCCTCACCTTGAATTATTTTGACCGTTCTTCCACGGGTGATTTAATATCTCTGTTAACCAATGACCTGGACAATGTGTCAAACACGCTGCAAAGCGGTTTGACCAACTCTTTAACCGCCGTTGTTATACTGGTGGGGGTGGTGATCATGATGTTCAACATTCATATCACGCTGGCTTTGCTGGCACTTATTGTCATTCCCATTTCTTATCTGTTGGTCAAGTATTTGGTTAAAAGAGCGAAGCCTATTTTTCAACGAAATGCCAATTTCACCGGTCATTTCAACGGGCAGATAGAAGAGATATATAACGGTGAAGATATTGTAAAGCATTATAACCTGGGTGAAGAGCTGAAAGAAGAGATATCGGTTTTGAATGAGAGATTGTACGAAAGCGAATGGAAATCATCGTTCGTTTCTTTTCTTACAAGACCCGCGGGCGACCTGATTTTAAACGCGAACTACGTGTTGATTGCCATCCTAGGCGGTAAATACGTGATTAACGGTGCGTTATCATTGGGGGCATTTCAGGCTTTTATCCAATACACGCAGATGTTGCGCAATCCTTTCAATCAAGTGTTAGGAATCCTCAATACTATCATGTCTGCTTTGGCTTCAGCGGAACGGATTTTCTCTTTCCTGGATGCGGAAGAGACCGTTCAAACGGGCACGGAAACCATTGATATTAGCAAAATAACCGGCGAGATTGAGTTTAATGAAGTAGACTTTGGCTACACCGATGAACTGTTGTTTAACAAAGTCGGCCTGAAAGTTAATCCCGGCGAGCAGTTGGCCATTGTCGGCACGACGGGAGCAGGCAAAACGACGCTGGTGAACCTGTTGATGCGCTTCTATGAGATTGAGGGTGGCAAAATTATTCTGGACGGCCACGATACGAAAAATTATCATACCGATGAGTTAAGAAAAGCCTATTCGATGGTGTTACAGGATACATGGCTTTTTTCCGGAACCATTCGCGAGAATATTGCCTATGGTGCAAGCATTTCAAACGAAGAAGACCTGTGTGATGTGCCGTTGGAAGACATTAAAGCGGCGGCTAAACTGGCTCATGCCGATAGTTTTATCGAGTGTTTGCCGGATGGATATGACACGATGCTAAGCGAAGGGGCATCGAATATCAGTCAGGGTGAACGTCAATTGCTGACTATCGCCCGTGCCATGATTAAAAAAGCGCCCATCATTATTTTAGACGAAGCCACATCTTCTGTCGACACGCGTACAGAGCTGTTTATTCAACACGCCATGAAAGAGTTAACTTCCAACAGCACCAGTTTTGTTATAGCCCATAGGCTTTCTACCATTCATGATGCGGACCGTATTATAGTGATGGACAAGGGCTCTATTGTCGAAGTGGGTACACATACCGGGTTGCTTGACAAGGGAGGACGATACGCGGAGATGTACAAGGCGGGGGAGTTGTAGAAAATTTCTGAAAATAATTTTTAATTAAAATCTGGATAAAAATTAATGTAATCATATAAAATAACGTATTGAATTCAATTCATCATGGAAAAACCGGAAAAGATCTCAAAAAGAAATATTTAAAAACGCGAGGTGCAAGCTATGGCAATGCAACACATTGATTGCCTGTGGAGTTTCCAAAAGAGTTAAATATACAAGTGCGTCAGCTACACAATAGCAATCATATTTTGTCCTATTTCCCTAATGGCACTTTTTATTTCTTCCGTACGTTCCGGCGACGGCTTTTTCATGCCATAAATATAGCTGGAAAGTAGACTTTTATTTATGCCAATGGTACGAGCCACCGCACTTACATTCAATTCCGGTATTTGACTAAAAATACGCGCTATTTCGTTAGGATATTCCGGCTCTTTGGTTTCAGCAAAACTGCTGATGTGTATGTCTTCATCTAATTCATCCCAACGTAATGCTTTCCCTTTCAGGTATATTTTGAATTTCAATCGCTGGGCATCATTTGCTTCTTTGAGTATTGGAAATGCTTCCAATGGACGGCTGTAAACCTTGTCATCATCAGCAAGCATAAAAATACGCTCGTTCTCAAACCATATATTTTTAATTGTTTCCATTTTCGTCAAAATATTTATTCCATGCCTCAATTATTTCCAATTTATACATTTCGGCAAGTTGTAATGCTTTCTTTAAGTCGCCCACTTTCAACCCGTTGTTATATACTAGTTTTATTTCGGGCATTATGGCTATCTTGGCATCATCATCCCCTTTTACAACGTGCACATGAATAGGGGTATGTTCACCGGAGAAAAAGAAAAAACGAAGTCCAAAAATTTCAAAAATAGTTGGCATAGAGTGTTTATCTACAATGCAAATATAGGTGTAATTTTTTATACCTGCAATTGCTAAGTAAATATTTCAAGAATAATTTAACTAGCAATAAAAGATAGACGAATATTGTAACTTTTGTTTTTAAATTTGATATTCACTAGTGTCCGGTTAAGAATCCCATAATGATAATTGGTTTTTAGAAGAAAGATTAAAATAGCCCTGCATATTACACTAACAACCGGATGGATTGTTCCCTGCATGAGGCAGGACAAGTCATCACCTCTCCGTATCACGGGTACAAAAAACATTCGCCATCACTACTCTTCGCCAACTGCAAATACCGCCGAACCTTACCTTTAATGCGCATCAGCCTGCGATGACATTTTATTTTTAATAACAAAACGGTATATTGCAGACCTTATTTATCATAAGAAATGAAAAAAATCATACTGTTATCCCTGATATTAGCAACTTTCCCGGCAGTATCTTCAGCTCATGAAGAACCGGCGAAAACATTAAGTGAAAAGAAGGCAAAGGAAAAGGACCGCGAGGAGATACTTTCAAAAAGAATTAGTTCATACACTGTTATGAAACATTCAATTGCCAATGGATCAGTCACTACACATCAAGAGAGGTATTTGACAACAAAATACGATAAAAAAGGGAACATATACTCAATGTCGGTTTATAAATCCGGTGACAGCCTGGATTATAAAGTCATTTTCACATATGACCAAAACAATAACATGATTACCGACACTGATTTTGACCCGGCAGGAAATATATCAGAAAACATAAAATATTCCTATGACGATGCCGGCAGGGTCAAGGAACAATACAATTATTCAAAGGATAATGAATTTGACTCCAGATTCACATATGAGATTGACGACAAGAAACTCACATTACTTTTTACAAAATTCAAGCCTCAGGATAAAATCGAATATCATATCATTTATAAATATCTCAAAAGTGTCGACCTGGGGAATAATGTTGAAATTATTAAACAGGACCCCGGCGGAAAGCTGATCATGAGAGTGGAAAACATTTTCGATGAAAAGGATTCACGGACACATAAAAAGATTTATGATGAGAATAACAAGCTGATGTACTATTTCCAATACACTTACGATAAGAAGACGAAAAAATTTGGGACAATTCTTAAAAAATCACCCGACGACAGAGTTTTATCCAGCACAATCTACACCTATAATAGTGATGGTCTGACAGAAAGTATTAAAACTCTGGATGAATCAGGACAGATAACTTCATTCCTGACTTATAAATACAGTAAATACTGAGACATCTGAACCTGACAAACAATAGCAGTAAGTTCTAACGCGGATAATGGGAGTGAACTCGTGATGCCGGATACCTGGGCCGGAACCATACGATTTTTCGACGTGATTCATTATCCGTCGGTAGTTGTTTTTTCCATGATATCACCAGAAAAGTGAAAGTTGGCTCTTCAGCAATGAAAAATAAGTATTATCCTTGCGATGGAAGCGATGTGGTTTTGTAGTGAAATAGTGTTATAGTTTTAAAGTGAAATAGCGATGTGGTTTTGAAGTGAAGGAAACAATTAGTAATTTGGCCCTGATTAAATTCTGCAAGCGGCAACATCATTAATATTAAACAGTACATCAACATAACCCCCGGGTATATTATCATACCCGCTATGAGAGAACAGAGTATATATTAACTTAAAATAATGCATTATGGACAAAACAAATGATGTCACCACGCTCCGCATGAGTATTGTCTCGTGCAGGGCTGGTCCGGGGCAGTAAATCAGAATCAAATAATTGATTTTTCCCGGAAACAAGTGTTAATAAGAGATAAAATTACTTTAACCTGATTAACCTTACACAAGAATGGATGTGTGAACAAATCACAGCCATGCATTTTACCGGCATTATTGCCGTCTGCCTAAGAAGCATTTTTATTAACCTAACACTTATTTTTAATGACAAAGACATTCTTTCATTTTGTTTCAACGCTTTTTCGTTGCGACATGAGAAAAGCCTTGAAACTGGTAATTATTATGTTATTGTCCGGGTCATTCCAGGTCCTTGCTGCATCAGGCTGGCAGGGGTTCACGGTAGACGCTCTGAACAATCATAATAATAGTGGGGAATTACTAGCCTACCTTCAGCCAACCGACATTCCTTCTGTCAGCGATCAGCAAAAGACTGTAAGCGGTCGGGTTACAGATGCATCAGGGGAGGCTCTTCCCGGTGTCAACATAATTGAAAAAGGCACTCTGAACGGGGCAATATCTGATTTTGATGGCAGGTATACCATCAGCGTTGCCTCATCCAATTCCGTACTGGTTTTTTCCTTTGTCGGTTACACTTCACAGGAATTGACTGTCGGCTCCCAGACCACGGTTAACGTCACACTTGCAGAAAGTGCAATTGGTCTGGATGAGATCGTTGTCGTGGGTTACGGTACCCAGCAGAAAAGAACTGTTTCGGGTTCAGTAGCAAACGTTACGGAAAAGAACTTCAATGCAGGTATCACAAGAACTGCTGCCGACTTTATCCAGGGTAAGGTGGCAGGTCTAACCATTACCACTTCCACCGGTGACGTTACAGCATCGCAGTCGATGAGACTGAGAGGTACATCATCACTTACCGGAAGCAGTGAACCTTTCGTAGTTATTGACGGTGTTCCCGGACTTAGTCTCAACTCTGTTGCACCGCAGGATATTGAATCCATCAGTATTCTGAAGGATGCATCCTCGGCAGCCATCTACGGTTCAAGGTCGGCCAGCGGGGTTATTCTTATTACCACCAAGAGGGGAGCTCAGAACAGGACAACCGTCGATTACAATGTATACGGCGCTATAGATAAAGTAAGTAACATACCTGATGTTCTTACCGCCGAGCAATACAGGAAATATGCAAGAGATAACAATATTGACATAAGTGTTTTCGACCTTGGAGCCAACACGAGCTGGTTTGATGAGATTATGAGAACCGGTGTCAGCCAGAACCATGATCTTTCCATATCTGGTGCCGGAATCAACAACAGTTACAGGGTTTCTGTATCATATCTTGATCAGGAAGGTGTTGTACTGGACAACTATATGAAGAAGCTCAACACAAGGTTCTCGGTCAATCAGAAAGCCCTCAAGGAAAGGCTTGACCTGACAATATCGGGAGGTCTTAACCAGAGGGACTACCAGTCGACCGCCACGGGTAATTTCGTTCTTGCATATAACGTGCTTCCAACCATTCCCGTTAAGTACAATGATGGTACATGGTGGGATTCAGATGAGTACGACCAGGGTAACCCTGTAAGGAATCTTCAATATAACTCGGCACCACGGAAGTCAGGACAAATCTATGTCAACGGCAAAGCCAACCTCAAGCTGTTTGAAGGACTGACAGCCGGCGTCAACTTCTATAAGGAAAGAAATTCATATGACGCGAGTAACTACACTGATTCAAGGACAAGGGATGGAAGAGCATCCAATGGAACTGCCTCAAGGGAATTCTCTACTAGTGACAAGGATCTTATTGAAACAACTGTCAATTACAACAAGAAAGCCGGAAGTCACAGTTTTGATGTTCTCGGAGGCTATTCATGGGAAAGCAATTACTACCAGCGGGCTTTTGCCAGGAACAGGTATTTTGTAACAAACATTTTTGGTCCGCACAACCTGGGTGCCGGTGAACAGCTCAGGCCTGAAGATGTAAGCTCGTACGCTGACATGAACAAGCTTATCTCTTTCTTCGGGAGGATAAATTATTCGCTTGCCGACCGCTATATTTTGTCTGCAACAGTCCGTCGTGACGGTTCATCAAAATTCGGGGCCAACAACAAATGGGGAACCTTCCCGTCTGTATCGGCAGCCTGGCGTATAATTGACGAATCGTTTATGTTGGGAGCAAAAAACTTCATGGACGAATTGAAACTGCGTGTAGGTTATGGTGTTTCAGGAAACCAGAGCGGTCTTAGCCCGTATCAGTCCATGCAGCTCTTTGGTTCATCCGGTCTTTACTGGGACAATGGAGCATGGCATACAGCTTACGCTGTCAGCCAGAATGCCAATCCCAATCTGAAATGGGAAACAACATCAATGTTCAACGTGGGTGTTGACTTCAGTTTCCTGAATGCCAGACTGAGTGGTACCATTGAGTATTATGACAAGCTCACCAAAGACCTTCTTTACAGCTATCCCGTTCCTGTTCCCCCATACATGTATTCCTCGATGGTTGCCAACGTGGGTTCAATGATGAACAGGGGAGTAGAGCTGATGCTGACCGGTGATGTCATCAGGAAGAAAGATTTCAGGTGGACACTGTCATTCAATGCAGCCCATAATCACAATGAAATCGTTTCACTGTCGAATGAGGAGTTTACCACCTCGGAGATCAAAACAGGTAATGCCTGGGTCAGGGGAGGCTCATCTAACACGACTCATATTATCAAGGAAGGATACCAGGTTGGCCAGTTCTACGGTCCGGAATGTCTCGGAATTGATGAAAACGGGCTTTATATTATCAACGACATGGTTGACGGTAAGCCTGGTTTCACGATTACCGACTACACTACTATCGGGGAGGCCCAGCCACTTCTCACGTACGGTATAAGTAATAACCTGACGTACAAGGAGTGGGAGTTGTCATTCTTCATAAGAGGAGTTTATGGTAACGATGTTCTCAACTTCTCAAAGATGTCATATGCAAACCTGCAATGGCTGCCGGGAGCTAATGTCCTGAGCGATGCTCTCACGATGGGATTGAAGCAAAGTCCATACTATAACAGCTATTACATTGAAGATGGTTCTTTTGCAAGACTTGACAACCTGACACTAGCTTACTCCCTGCTTCCCCAGAATATGCTGGGTATCAGCAGGATCAGATTTTATGCCACTACGCATAATTTGTTCACTCTCACCAAATACAAGGGAGTTGACCCTGAAGTTCCCATGCACGGGCTTGACCCGGGAGTGGAAGGAAGGGATTATTATCCAAAGACAACAACATATCTGTTGGGCATAAATGTAACTTTTTAACTTTAAAACAGACAGAATATGAAGAAGTTAACATTATACTTATCTCTGATTGTCTTCCTGGGCTTCATGGCTGCAGGATGTACGGATCTTGAAGAAAAAGTTTATTCTCAGGTGCCGGTGAGCTCCTACGGATCCACGGAAGCCGAGATAAACTCACTGATTGCACCGATATACTCGCGTTTGAGAGATTTCAATGCAATAAGGAGCGGTGTAAACAACACAACAGATATGTTTGTTACTCCGACCCGCAGAGGTGGTGACTGGTGGGATGGCGGTGCATTCAAGGAAATGGCCCAGGGTACATGGAGACCTCTGACAAGCCCGATTATTGCTGATTATAACACATCATACAGCAGGATTACCGAATGTAACCGTATCATTTATATGATAGAAAACAGTGAGGCGATCACTGATAAAGAACCATATATTGCACAGGCGAGGGCTGCAAGAGCACTCAGATACATGGTTCTTCTCGATGAGTACGGTAATGTTCCCATTGTTACTGATTTTACTGATCTTACCAAACCCACGACAAAAACAAGAACGGAGGTTTATAATTTTGTACTCTCGGAGCTGAATGCCATTAAGGATGTCATAAGGGCTGACGTGAATTCGTCCAGTTATGGTAAGTATACAAAAGGAGCAGTGTATTTCATGCTCGCCAAAATGTATCTCAACGCCGAAATATGGAACCCTGCCGGCGGACCGAAATGGCAGGAATGTATCGATGCCTGTGATGAAGTCTTGGCATTGCCCTATTCTCTTGAGCCTAACTGGAAAGAACAATTCAGTGCAAACAACGAGAATTCCAAAGAAGCTATTCTTGTAGCAGTGAATAGTATATCCTCTTACATGAGTATTCGTTATTATTCACTTCACTATCTCGATCCGATAGCCCTGGGCATACCCGGAAGTGCATGGAACGGTATTGCTGCTCACGCTGATTTCGTAAGGTCATTTGATCCCGAGGACAAACGCTATGAAGGCAGTTTCCTGATTGGCGAGATGCGCCACCCTTCCACCGGTGAAGTACTGATGACAGCTCACGGCCGTCCTCTCATTCATACGATTGACATTACCATGAAGTATGCCATTGATGCTGACGGATGGGGTCAGACAGAACAGGAAGACGGTGCGAGATGCAATAAATGGGAGTACAAGAAAGGCGCCACACAAATGGAAAATGACTATGCCATCTTCAGGCTTGCTGACGTTTACCTAATGAAAGCAGAAGCCATTGTTCGCAATAATGGAGATAACGACGAAGCGACCGCACTGATTAATGCGCTCAGGGAAAGAGTTTTCGACGATCCGGCGAAACTGAAAAGCAGTGTCACTCTTGATGATATATACCACGAGCGCAGATGGGAGCTTGCATGGGAAGGATGGGGTCGACAGGATATGATCCGTTTCGGCACCTACCTGAACCCGATACCGGGCTGGAGAGAAAATGCACTGCCTGAGTACAGACTGCTATGGCCTATCCCGCAAACAGCTCTGGATGCAAACCCGAACCTCGTGCAGAACCCGGGTTATTAACAAGAGTTAAGGTTTATCAGGTTAAGTTTTTATTTTAGTTATATAATTAAGCCGGGAGGGCACAAAGAGTTTTTAACTCATTATGCCCTCCCGCTTTTTTTACTCATGATCAATCTGCCCGGTGGAACAATCCATCACGAGTTCATCTGATGTGCCCTTAGGGCAAATTCATAATCGCGTGTGGTATAATCGTCGTAATGAAATTTCGTCCAGTAGGAACTCCGGATAAGATGGTACCTCCTGTACCTTGACACAGAAATTGGTTTTCCTTCCATAACTCCCATCACTACCGCTGAGGCATTGCTTTCAACCTCGTATTCGTCCCTTCCGAAATGTTTGGCGAAGTACCTTCCCGGTCTGCCCTGAAGCCCGGGTACAAAGCGTATAGCTATCGATTCATTAGTATTCTCGAAGAAAACCTGCTTTCCTTCTTCAATTTTTTTAGTAATCTTATCCGATCTGAATTTCTTCAGTATCCTTTTTAATTGGTCTGAAAACATGGCACGATTAAAAGACGATTTGACTAACTACCCAAAATAACGAGCCGGGGCAGTCGCTTATTGTCCTATAATCGTTTGAAAGGCACAAAGCGTACCAGTGTAAGGCGTTTCTCCACGGTTTTACCATTCTTCTTTTCCACAAGAATTAGTTCCTGGATGGATGAAGGCGGGCCGACCGGGATGACGAGCCGGCCGTTTTCTGCAAGCTGGTCGATCAGAGGTTGCGGTATCTCGGGTGCCGCTGCAGTAACCACGATGATGTCGAATGGGGCATGCTCTTTCCATCCCTGGTAACCGTCACCGTATTTGCAGCTAATGTTTTCATAGCCCAGCTTTCCCAGCAAGGCGGCCGATTCCTTTGCAAGCTCAGGAACAATCTCAATTGAATAAACCTCTTTTACTATTTCTGCCAGAACCGCGGCCTGGTAACCTGAGCCCGTACCTATCTCAAGGGCCTTCTTGTGGGATGTGGGTTTTACGACCTCCGTCATGTATGCCACGATGAAAGGCTGAGAAATGGTTTGCCCGTGGCCGATGGGAAGGGGGCTGTCGTTATAGGCCCTGCTCACATATTCCGCCGGGACGAAAAGATGCCTCGGGACCTTTTGCATTGCTTTCAGGGTAAGCTGGTCGGAAATGCCTCGGCTGACAATCTGATCCCTGACCATTTTCTCTCTCAGGACCTGATATTTATCGCCCGTTTGCAATGCAAAAGCTGCCATAACGAAAAGTATTATTACAACTGAGGATTTCATTACTGCCTATTTTATACAATATACAATATTTCAGGGACAAAAACAAGCCGTAATGCCGGTTCTAAAGCGCTTAACCGTATCCAACCAGCGAAAGGAAACCATTGCCCAGAAACTGCATTGCAGGCCATATCGGGAACAGATTCAAGTCGGTGAAAACCGTAACAAGAATAAGCCCTAAAAAAATATATGAACCATATTTGTAGAGTCCTTCATAGAACCCCGGGTATTTCCTGAACAGGTTGAGCAACAAGTGAGATCCGTCGAGAGGTGGCAGAGGGATAAGGTTGAATATGAACAAGCCCCAGTTGATATAGATCGCGTAGAGCAGCAAGTTCTTCGTGATGCTGATCCAGTTGCTGTAGATCCCTGCAGTATAGTGCACGAACAACGAAAAGATGACTGACAGGACCATCGCCAGAACAGCATTCGAGACCGGACCAGCCACAGCTATCTTCATAACATCCCTGCGTGGATTTCTCAGGTTCTGCTCATTGAACTGAACCGGTTTTGCCCAACCGAATCCTGCAACAAGAAGCATCAGGAATCCAAGGGGATCTATATGTCTTAAAGGATTAAGGCTTACACGTCCCTGTTGTTCCGAGGTAGTGTCCCCGCATTTTTTTGCCATCCATGCATGGCTGAATTCATGAACGGTAAGCCCGATAATTATCCCGGGAAGAAATTCAAGTATCCGCGCAATTGCCAGATTTCCCATTCAGAACCTGCTCTTTTTCTCCGGCAGCCAGAAATCCTTCTCCGTGAGTTTGCACTCTTTAATCATTTTTCTTGCATATTCAGCCCCGAAGAAGTTTTCATCGGCATTGTTCGTGCCTACAGTGAACTTCACACCGGCTTTCTTTGCCCTTTTTATAAAATCGGCTGAAGGTATCTCGTACCTGTTATTGATTTCTATTGCAATATTGTTGGCTAAGGCGGCATTTATCACTTTATCCATCCTTTCGGGTGTCCAGAAGCTATCGTACCTGTCGGCCATCTGCGCGGGAAGAAAAGTGGGATTCACATAAATGTTAATCGGTTCATTATTCAGAATGGTTACCAGTGTGTTTATCATATAATCCATAAACTCCTGTTCATCTTCGATCCAGGTTTCCTCCGGCATCCATATCCGGTTTCTTCTTCCCTTGGCATCGGTAAAGGTCATGCAATCGGTGAAGACATAATCGAACTTATCCATTGATTCTTTTGAGAATATGTCCATCCATTCCCTTCCTTCGGCCTGCATTGCAAGATAAAACTGGGGATAGTTCCTCAAAACTTTAACAACTGAATCGATCTGACTGTCCATGTGAATCGGGAAACCGAGTCCGCAGTTCACTGCAATTCCGTAATCGATATTCTCTGCTTTCGATTTCACGACAGCATCATCGATGGTAAGATTCCCTTTAAGATGAACATGCAGATCGGTGATTTTCATCTCTTTTTTGCTGTTGCATGCGGCAAAAAGGACTGAGATCAGTACAAGGCCGGTAAGAAAGTGTTTTTTCATGATTAATAGGTTTAAGAATAAAAATAAGTATAAGGCCAAAAGCCGGTATAAAACTAATCAAAACATCCCAATATGCTACAATTCAGCGGAGGAATCCGGAAATTGCCGGGAGTGAGGGCACTTTTTCAAAAAAAACTCTTAGGTTTACAGTGATAAAAACGATCCGATGAAGCTGAAACACCTGATAATCCTGCTTGCCTTCCTTCCTTCTTTATCTTTTTCACAGGAAGTCGGGGTGGCTGATGTATACCTTCTTACATGCGGACCCGGCGAGGAAGTATATTCTGTGTACGGGCACAGCGCCCTCAGAATTGTGATTCCTGAGAAGAACATCGACCTTGTGTATAACTGGGGTGTTTTTGATTTCAGCACCCCGAATTTTGCCTGGCGCTTTGCCAGGGGACACCTTGATTACTCTCTTGGGGTAAGCTCGTATGAGAGTTTCCTGAGAGAATATTATATGGAGAAAAGATGGGTGACAGAGCAGAGGATAAACATCAATTCTGAACAGACAGCGAAATTGTTCGAGCTTATCACCGAGAATCTGAAACCTGAAAATATTAATTACAGGTATGATTTTTTCTATGATAACTGTTCAACCAGGATCAGGGATCTTATTGAGAAGGCCGTGGGAAATGACCTCATTTATTCTCCCGATCAAGCCTGGAAAAGCCTTCCGACTTTCAGGGATCTTATAAGCAAATATGAAAAAGGCTATTACTGGAGAAGGGCTGGGATCGACCTGCTTGTTGGAGTTGAAGCGGATAAAAAGGCTTCATTCCGCGATATGATGTTCCTGCCCCTTGAGATGAAGGACTGTCTGTCGGAAACAAGCATCAGACATGAAGGCAAACTCATTCCCCTTCTGACAAATCCTGTACTGGTTCTCGATTTTGCCCCTCCGGTTGTCAGCCAAAGCATTCTTGCCGGACCCATGATTGTATTCGGTTTTCTTCTTATTATCTGTATTTTCCTGACAGGCTGGTTAAGGGACAGGAAATCCAACCTCGTAATTGACCTTATTATATATTCAATCTTTTCAATACTGGCTTTACTGATGATCTTCTTCAACCTGTTCTCCGATCATCAGCAGTTAAAGACAAACCTGAATATCATATGGTTAAATCCTTTTATCATTATTTGCCTTATAAGTCTGCTGTTCAATAAAGACTGGATGATATGGTTCAGACTGGTGTTTTTCATATCGGTCGGCTTTCTGGCATTCCTCGTGATTCTTCCCCAGAATATCAATAATTCATTCGTGCCGCTTATCGGAATTCTGATAGTCAGGACTTCCACACGGGCCGGATTTTCCTGGAATCCTCTTACAATACCTTATTTAACACAACTTTAACACTCTTTAACTCCATATTATCATTCAGAAGGCTTCTTTTGCAGGGGGTAAAGGCAGGCCTATTTTAATGGTTCTGCATCATTCATATTTAATTAAATTTGCGACTTAAATCAAACGAAATGGAGCAGACAGCCGATATCAGGATCTTAAATGAAAAAATAGAAAAGGAGAGCTCTTTTGTGGACATCATCCGGATGGAGATGAACAAGGTCATTGTTGGTCAGAAGCATCTTATCGATTCCCTTCTTACAGGTCTCCTAGCAAACGGTCATATACTTCTTGAAGGTGTTCCCGGACTGGCAAAGACACTTGCAATAAAATCGCTGGCGTCGATCATCGATGCACGGTTTTCCAGGATACAGTTTACTCCCGATCTCCTGCCGGCCGACCTGACCGGAACCATGATCTACAGCCAGAAGAAAGAGGAATTCCTTGTCAAGAAGGGTCCGGTCTTTGCCAATTTCATCCTTGCCGACGAGATAAACCGTTCACCCGCGAAGGTGCAAAGCGCACTTCTGGAAGCCATGCAGGAAAGGCAGGTCACCATAGGCGAGACGACATACAAACTTGAAGAGCCCTTCCTGGTTCTGGCAACTCAGAACCCGATCGAGCAGGAAGGCACTTACCCTCTTCCTGAGGCACAGGTCGACAGGTTTATGCTGAAAGTGCTTATAGACTATCCCACTATGGAGGAGGAAAAAATCATTGTAAGACAAAACCTCGCGAAGGATTTTCCGAAAGCCGCCACTGTGCTGAAGACTGATGATATAATAAGGGCCAGGAATGTGGTAAGGGAGGTATATATGGATGAAAAGATTGAAAACTATATACTCAGTATCGTTTTTGCCAGCCGTAATCCTGAAAAATTCGGGCTTCCCGGTTTCAGTAACATGATATCCTACGGTGCTTCACCCCGTGCCTCGATATACATGTCGCTGGCTGCAAAAGCCTATGCCTTTATCCGCAGAAGGGGCTATGTAATCCCCGAGGATGTGAGGTCGGTATGCGCCGACGTGATGAGACACAGGATTGGACTGACCTACGAGGCTGAAGCCGAGAATATAACACAGGATAATATAATTGCTGAGATACTGAATACGGTGGAGGTACCGTAGAGAGGCTCAGGGCACAGAGCACAGAGCGCAGGGCACAGGGCGCAGGGCACAGGGCGCAGGGCACAGGGCTCAGGGTGGAATACAAGCAGTAAATGAGTTAAAAGTTGAAAGTAGAAAGTAGAAAGTAGAAAGTAGAAAGTTGGAAAACAACAAGTAGCCGGAATTAATGGAAGCAGTTGATCTCATAAAGAAGGTACGAAGGATCGAAATAAAGACCCGGGGTCTGACCAGGCATATTTTTGCCGGTGAGTACCATAGTGCTTTCAAGGGAAGGGGAATTGCTTTCAGTGAAGTAAGGGAATACCAGTATGGCGACGACATACGCAGCATCGACTGGAACGTTACCGCCCGCTTCAATCGTCCATGGGTGAAAGTGTACGAGGAGGAAAGAGAACTGACAGTCATGCTTCTGATCGATGTCAGCGGTTCGGCCAACTTTGGGACAAAAGCTTCCTTTAAACGTGACACGATGACTGAAATTGCAGCTGTACTTTCATTTTCAGCCATCTATAACAACGACAAGATAGGTGTAATCTTCTTCACCGACAAGGTGGAAAAGTTCATCCCCCCGCAGAAGGGCAGGAAACACATATTGAGAATTATACGCGAACTTCTTGATTTCAGACCTCAGAGTGAAAGGACAAATCTGAGCGAACCACTCGGGTATCTCACCAATGCCTTAAGGAAAAGATGTACTGCCTTTGTAATTTCCGATTTTCTTGCCCCGGATTTTGAAGAGGCGCTCCGAATTGCATCAAGCAAGCACGACATTGTAGCCCTCAGGGTTACGGATCCGCTCGAAAAGGTGCTCCCTGATGTCGGACTCATGAAGGTGATGGACTCTGAAACCGGCGAAAAGAAGTGGATTGATACATCGTCGAAGAAGCTGAGAGAGGATTATTCCGACTGGTATTCTCGTCATACCGGTATCCTGAACAATACAATGAAGAAATGCTCAGTCGATTTCACCGAGATCAGCACGGGTGAGGATTATGTCAAACCACTGATAAAACTGTTCAAAAGCAGATGATAATAAGAAAGGCGGCATATCCGGTGTTTTTCTTCTTCCTGCTGTTCCATGCAGGCTTGAGGGGACAGGATGTAAACGTTACGGCTGCCTTTGATTCAACAAGGATACTGATCGGCGACCAGATAGGTTTCACAATTAATATTGAACAACCTGCCGGCATTAGCCTGGCACTTCCCGTTTTCAGGGACAGCCTAACAGGAAAGATTGAAGTAATTGCCGGTCCCGATTTTGATACTATATCCCTTGGCACTGAAAAAATCAGGATCACTGAGAAATACCTTGTCACCTCTTTCGATTCGGGTTATCACCGTGTCGATCCGGTATATGCAGAACACGCGGGAGCAGAAGGAATTAAAAGATATTATTCCGATTATTCATTTCTTGAGGTGGCACGAGCAGCCCTTACACCTCCCGACTCTGCTGAAATATTCGATATCGCGGGACCATACAAAGCTCCGCTCACAGCCGGGGAAGTAATGCCGTGGGCGCTGCTTGCCCTTGTTGCAGGCTTGCTTGTATGGCTTATAATAAAACTTGCGCGAAGTCTCAAAAAAGAAAAGAAGGAGGAAGTTAAACCCGTGGTTAAGGAACCCGCGCACGTGATCGCCTTCAGGGAGCTTGAACTGCTTCGGGATGAACAGCTCTGGCAGAAGGGTGAAACGAAAAGGTACTATACCCGGTTGACCGAAATTATCAGACAGTATCTGGAAAACAGATACGGTGTAAACTCACTAGAGCTTACCACCTCTGAAACACTCGAGGCCCTGCTAAAAACAGGTTTTAAGAAGAATGAATTATACAAGCGGCTCAGGTCGGTTCTGAACCAGGCCGATCTGGTAAAGTTTGCAAAATACAAGCCGGATCCCGTTGAGAACGACACTGCTTTCAACGAGTCATGGGAGTTTGTTGATGCAACAAGGATCATGCATCAGGAGCTATCCGAAGCGAACGACAATATAAATGAAGGAGGGAAGAAAGCATGAGCAATATAGACTTTGCATATCCCGGTTTTCTATACCTGCTTCTTCTGGTTCCAGCCATTATTGCCTTTTATGTTCTGAAACAGCAGAAGGCTTTTGCATCAGTGAAGCTGCCAGGGCTTAAACCTCTGGAGCTTCCGGTAAAAACCTTCAGGAACTGGCTCCGGCATCTTCTTTTTGCACTCAGGATGGCAACAGTTTCGTTGCTGATAATAGTGCTTGCCCGGCCTCAGTCGACCGACAGGTTTCAGGATGTTTCAACCGAAGGAATAGATATTATTCTGGCTCTCGACATATCGGGAAGCATGCTTGCACGCGATTTTAAACCTAACAGGCTTGAAGCCTCCAAGAATGTTGCCACGGAATTCATTTCAGGACGACCCTACGACCGGATAGGTCTGGTGGTTTTCAGCGGTGAGACATTTACTCAATGTCCGCTGACAACCGATCATGCGGTGCTTATCAACCTGATGAGAGAAATTGAAAGCGGTATGATAGAGGACGGTACCGCCATCGGTATGGGACTTGCCAATGCAGTTACCAGGATAAAGGATTCGGAGGCAAAGAGCAAGGTGATAATCCTTCTTACCGATGGAGTGAACAATAGGGGAGAGATAGCCCCTGCAACGGCTGCCGGTATTGCAAAAACCTTTGGAATAAGGGTTTACACGATTGGCGTTGGCAGCATGGGAACGGCTCCCTATCCGGTTCAGACACCATTCGGCACACAGTACCAGAATATGCCTGTTGAAATCGATGAGGATATTCTCAAGGAAATTGCCGGAAGCACAGGCGGAAGATACTTCCGGGCCACGGACAATAACAAGCTTGTTGAGGTTTATTCTGAGATTGACAAGCTTGAAAAGTCAAAGATTGATGTGAGGCAATTCACCAGGAAACAGGAAGAATATCTTCCGCTGGCAATAATAGCCTTCATTTTCCTGACACTGGAAATGCTTCTGAGATATACAATATTGAGGAAACTGACATAAACAGAAACTTAATGCAGCTCTTCAGATTCGCAAACCCGGAATACCTTTACCTCCTGCTGATACTGCCGGTATTGATAGCTTTGTTTATTATTGACAGGCTGCGAAGCAGGAATGCCATCAGAAGGCTGGGAGATAGTGCCCTCGTATCGAGGCTGATGCCAGAGTTGTCGAGAACAAGGCCGGTTATTAAATTCATTCTGCTTCTGGCAGGAATGAGTTCTTTGATAATAGTTCTTGCCCGTCCGCAGTACGGTTCAAAGCTTGAAGAAGTCAGGAGACAGGGCGTGGAGGTGATAATAGCGCTGGATGTCAGTAATTCGATGCTGGCAGCGGATATTCAGCCCGACAGGCTTACCAGGGCCAAACAGGCAATATCAAGGCTTGTTGACAATCTATCAAACGACAAGATAGGCCTGATTGTATTTGCCGGTGATGCCTACACTCAGATCCCGATAACCACCGATTACATTTCGGCCAAGATGTTCCTCTCCACCATTGGTCCCGACATGGTACCCAAACAGGGCACTGCAATCGGAGCCGCCATAAAGCTTGCATCAAAGTCATTTACCCCAGGTGAAGGAAAAAGCAAGGCGATTATCATAATTACCGACGGTGAAAACCATGAGGACGATCCCCTTAGCGAAGCTGAAGAAGCTGCCAAAGCAGGTATCGTAATACACGCTATAGGAATAGGCTCAAGTGAAGGTGTTCCAATAGCTCTTAACGCGGGAGGAAGAAATGAATATCTTAAGGATCAGGACGGCACAACGGTTATTACCAGGCTCGATGAGGAGATACTGAAAAAGATAGCTGTCATTGGGGGAGGCAATTACATAAGGGCAAGCAGCACAAGCATCGGGCTCGACGAGATATTCAGAGATATAAGGAAAATGGATCAAAGCGATCTCGAAAGCACCATGTACACGGAATACGACGATCAGTTCAGGATCTTTGCAGCCCTTGCGCTTATTTTTCTGATCGCTGAGATAATTATAATGGACAGGAAAAACAGAAAACTACAGAATGTCAGGTTGTTCAGGTTTAAAATATAATTGCGGAAGCATGCCGGAAAGATTGGAAAAACATACCGGATCGTGGTTTAAGCAGGGAATTTTGCTTCTGCCGGCGCTGCTACTGTCAGGCATTACACTTTTCGCACAGGGAGAAAGGAAGTTTATCAGGCAGGGCAACCGTGAATTTGAAAAGCAGAATTATTCTGAATCCGAGATATCCTACAGAAGGGCAATCGACAAAAACAAGAGTTCGGCCGATGCAGTTTTCAATGCAGGAGATGCACTTTATAAACAGGAGAAATACGAAGATGCCGGAAAGCAGTTTATCGAAAGCCACAGGATGAATGAGGACAGAGACAAGAAGGCCGGCAGCATGTACAATCTTGGAAATTCGCTGCTGAAGGCAGGAAAACTGAAGGAAAGCATTGAAGCCTATAAGAACTCCCTGAGGCTCAATCCCGGAAATATGCAGGCAAAATACAACCTGGCCTATGCACAGGACCGTCTGAAGGAACAGGAAGAGCAGCAGCAACAGCAACAGGACCAACAGAATCAGGATCAGAACAAGGACCAGCAGAACCAGGATCAGAACAAAGATCAGCAGGATCAGAATCAGGACAAACAAAACGATCAGAAGGAAAGCGAAGATCAGAATAAGCAGGATGAGCAACAGCAAAGCGACCAGCAGCAGTCGATATCAAAGGAAGATGCCGAAAGGCTGCTGAACGCTATTGCAAATGATGAAAAAGAGGTTCAGGAAAAGGTTAAGGAAGCAAAAGCAGCAAAACAGAGGGTAAAAACCCTTAAAAACTGGTAATTTGGTGAAATGCAATCAAGATATTTGATATTGACGTTTTTATTCTTCCTGTTATTTTCCACTGCAGAAGGACAGGAAATAACAGTAATGGCTGAATATCCGGGTGTCGTGCAAACGGGAGAACAGTTCATGATCGCATGGACCATCAATTCCGGCGACGGCGATTTCATTGAGCCCCCATTCACGGGTTTCCAGAAGCTCATGGGCCCCCAGACCTCCTACAGCTCAAGCACTCAGATAATTAACGGGAAGGTAAGCAGGGAAACAAAGTACACATACTCCTATTATTTGCAGGCCATTAAAGAAGGGAAGTTTGTTATCCCTCCGGCTTCAGTCCGAATAAAAAACAGGACTTACTCCTCCGACTCGGCCAGGATAGAAGTCTCCGGCAGCAGGACATCCCGTCAGGCCGCCGCGGCACCCGGAGGTGATATATCGGCAGCTGACATTGAAGATACAGGCGATGATGTATTTGTAACCCTTACCGTCGATAAAAGAAATGTATTTGTCGGCGAACCCGTGAGTGTGACGGTCAAGCTCTACACCAGGGTTGAAATATCGGGAATAAATGAAATCAAGTTTCCAGGTTTCGAAGGTTTTCTCAGGACCGATCTGGACACACCGCCACTGACATCACTCAAAAGGGAGAGCATTAACGGAACCATTTACGGCACCGGGGTGGTGCAGCAATTCCTTTTGTATCCGCAGTTCCCCGGCGACATTACAATCGATCCGGTTCAGCTGTCTGTCCTGATACGGCAGAGATCAGGCCGGTCCGATCCTTTCTTCGGTGATTTTTTTGCCACCTATACCACTGTCCCGAAAGCGATTCTCAGCAAATCCGTCAATCTGAAGGTAAATCCGCTTCCCGGAAACAGACCTTCCGACTATTCAGGCATTGTTGGAAGAATTTCGATAAATGCAACTCTTGACAGGGATTCTGTGAACATGAATGATGCCATCACCCTCAAGATAGCCCTGTCAGGAAGCGGTAACCTCAAGATAGCAAATCCCCCTGCATTGAACCTTCCTGCCGACATCGAGGTATACGATCCGAAGATCACCGATAACCTGAAAAACAGCCTGAGCGGAACAACAGGTCAGAAAACATTTGAATACCTGCTTATCCCAAGGCACCATGGTGATTTTACCATTCCCCCGGTAAGCTATTCATACTTCAATGCCGATGCAAAAAGATTTGAGACTATTACAACTCCGGAACTAAGATTTCACTCACGCAAGACGGGCGAGCCGGCTTCAGGGATCACAGTTTACGGCGGTGTTTCAAAGGAGGATGTGAAATATCTTGGCAAGGATATCAGGTTTATCAGTTCAAAGCCGGGACTGCTCCGGAAGACCGACAGGCTTTCAGTATCAAGGAAATGGTTCTGGCCGGTATACGCCTTTTCACTTTTGCTTTTCTTTATAGTTCTCTTTATAAGGAGGGAGCACATACGCCGCAACTCCGACCTGTCGGCCGTGAGAAACAGGAAGGCGGGAAAAGTTGCCGGTCAGCGGCTTAAAATGGCAGCCCAGTGCCTGAAAGAAAAGAAATCCGACAGATTCTACGAAGAAATACTCAAGGCGCTATGGGGTTACCTGAGCGACAAGCTCAGCATCCCGGTATCTGAACTTAACAGAAACAGTGCCGTGGAAGCTCTCAGGACAAAAGGCATCCCCGAAAAAGAATTGGAAAGCATTGCAGCCCTTATTGACCGTTGTGAATTCGCGAGGTACGCGCCTTCGTCATCAGCCGACGAGGACGAGAATATCTATAATGAAGCTTCCAGGTTTATCAGATTGTTGGAAAATACATTAGATTGAAATGAGATCCCTATACGTAATAATATTATTTGTCTTGCTTCTTATCCTGAGCGTCATTCCGGCATCAGGACAGGATGATCGCCCGCTTAAGTTCAACAAGGGAGTTGAACTCTATACAGCTTCCGACTATGAAGGAGCGCTGCGCGAATGGCTCGATATATACGACACCGGTTACCGGTCGGCTGAACTGGCATACAATATCGGGAATGTATATTTCAAGCTTAACGATGTTCCGGGCTCCATTCTTTTCTACGAGAGAGCACGCCTGCTCAAGCCGGGCGACAATAACATCAACTATAACCTGCAGATAGCCAGGACACTGGTTGTGGATAAATTCGAGGAAATACCGGAGCTATTCTTTGTAAGGTGGTTTGATTTCCTTTCCCTGATGCTTCATACCAATACCTGGGCCGTGATAAGCATTATTACTTTCATAGCCTTCCTCATTCTTCTTTCGGTGTATATTTACTCATCACGCTATAAACTGAAAGTGATCTCTTTCTGGACAGCGGTATTGTTGCTCTTCATTTCAGCTTCTTCACTTGCTTTCACCCTGCGTAACCGCAACCTTGTGTACGACAGCCGTGAAGCAGTTATCTTTTCGCCCTCGGTAAATGGTAAAAGCTCTCCCGATGCAAGCGGCACCGACCTCTTTGTACTTCACGAAGGAACAAAGGTAAGCATTGAGGACAAGGTGGGAGAGTGGTATGAAGTAAAACTATCCGACGGAAACAAGGGCTGGATCCCATTGTCAAGTCTTACGATAATCTGAGATACATACACTATTTCCGGTTTTTTAAGGTTATACAGGTTGGGTAGTAATATTCAGTCTGATCATGAGGAAAATCCTTGTTATAACATTGGTATTACATGCAGTTTTCTGCTTTTCATGCAAAAAAACGGAGTTTTCGCCGGAAGGTCCCACTGATATAAGGATCAGAAATATAAGCGGTACAGAGCTAGTCAATGTATCGGTAAAAATAAAGGAGGAAGAAATCTTATTCGGAAACATTGGCATAAACGAGACCACCGGATATCAAAGGTTTGAGACTGCATTCCCCAAAGCCTATATTTCAGCAGAGGTCAACGATGAAAGCCTTAACACGGGTCCTGTGGATTTCACCTATATGAACTATCTGGGTCAGAACAAGATCACCTATGACGTTTCCGTGGAAAACAAGCTGATAGTGATAAAGAATGTCACCTTCGATTCACCCCTTTGATTTCAAAACGGCCTATTCTCTCCCAGGCGGGAATGTCAGCATTTGGTGTGCCTGTTTCAGCTCCAGTCTACAGGAACAATCCCGTTTTTTGCCAGATAATCGTTGCATTTGCTGAAATGCCTGTTCCCGAAGAATCCCCGTGATGCCGAAAGGGGAGAGGGATGCACCGATTCCAGGACCAGGTGCCTCGAACGGTCGATTGATTCTCCTTTCTTCTGGGCATAAGCACCCCACAGGAAAAACACCAGATTTTGTTTTTCATTATTGAGAACCCTGATGACGTAATCGGTAAATTCCTCCCATCCTTTTCTCTGGTGCGAGCCGGCCTGATGAGCCCTTACGGTAAGTGTGGCATTTAGAAGAAGGACACCCTGTGATGCCCATCTTGTAAGATCGCCGGAAGACTTCAGCCTGATACCGAGGTCCGATTCAATTTCCTTGAAAATATTAATCAGACTGGGAGGATAGCTGACTCCATCCCTTACCGAAAAGCACAGCCCATGGGCCTGGCCCGGACCGTGATAGGGATCCTGTCCAATAATAACAGCCTTCACTTTTTCAAAGGGGCATAAGTCAAATGCGTTGAAGATAAGTGATCCCGGAGGATAGACGGGTCCCTTCATATATTCAGCCCTGACAAAATCGGTCAGCCTGACAAAGTATTCCCTTTCAAATTCAGTCTGAAGCTTGGATTTCCAGCCAGGTTCAATTCTTACATCCATACTTGAAAATTACTCAATAAAATCAACAAATAAAAACACTCTGCAAAATAAGCGTTTTAGTGCAATACGGTTGATTTGAACCGGAATTTGATAACTTTGAAAAAAACACGATATGGCTCTGGAGATAGAACGAAAATTCCTGGTAAGGGGAGAATTCATGCACCTGGCTGTCAAACAGATTGAGATAAGTCAGGGCTACCTTTCGGTTGATCGCGACAGGATAGTCAGGATCAGGATAGTAAATGAAAAAGCTATACTGACGATAAAAGCTCCGAAATCAGGAACGGATTTCTCGCGGCATGAATGGGAATATGAGATTCCTTACGATGAAGCAAAACAAATGATGAAGGCATGTCTGCCCGAAGTGATCAGAAAGACCAGGTACATTGTTCCGGTTAAAGAACATATGTTCGAGATCGATGTATTTCATGGAAAGAATGATGGACTTATAATTGCTGAAATTGAACTGAAAAGCGAGTCGGAGGAATTCGTCAGGCCATCGTGGCTGGGTGAAGAGGTTACAGGTAACCCGCGCTATTACAGCGCCAACCTGATCTGACTGTCATGGTTTTGTGAAAAACACTCTGTCAGAGCACCTTGGAATAGATCTGCTTAGGGTCGCCGGGAGCATAGAAATCCTTCAGGCTTGCCTGAAGAGTATAGCCGTTTCGCTGATAAAAGGCTTCAGTTGGTGCATACAAAGGTCTTCCCGAAGTTTCAACCCAGAGTATCTTTCCGCCATTACTACGGACATTGTTTTCAATCTCGAGAAGCATTATAGACCCCAGTTTTTGGTTTCTTGCATCCTGATGAACAGCAATCCAGTACAGATCCCATGAATGAACAGAGAATGAGTTTCTTCCGTATGTGGCAAAAGCAATTACCCCACTATCATCCGCTGCCCTGAGCCAGTAGTAACCGCTCGCTTCCGATCCTTTTATAAGAGTTTCGCCGGCAATCTCAAGGGCAGTATCAATCTCAAAATCATAAAAGAAAGATGTCGACCTCAGGATTTCTTCAATCCGGATAAGGTCTTCCGGTCCGATACCATTGGAAATCACCGCCATATTGTTAGTAATTAATATCTTCAAGAATTCTAGTAAGAACTGTTGTTACAGGCATGCCGGCTTTCCTGGTAGCAGCCATAAATCCGCTGTCGGGCGACAAGCATGGATTCGCGTTCACTTCGATAACATAGGGACAGGAATTCTCATCTATCCTCATGTCTACTCTCGCGTAGCCCCTGAGCCCGAACACTTTCCAACATCTAAGAGCAAGCTCGTTGATTTTTCCTGCCAGCAAAGGATTCAGATTGTCACCGGGAAACTCTCTGATAGTGTTTTCATATTCGAAACTGTCCTCTATCCATTTTGCCTTGAAATCAACAATCCTGGGCATATCGGGAGAGAAATTATGAAAAACCATTTCGGCTATCGGCATTACTTCCGGTCCTGACTTGCCCCCAATAACGCTGATATTGAATTCACGTCCGTCTATATATTCCTGAATAATCCAGTGGGAGTCATCAAGTCCCTTAAGTCTCTCAACATGATCCGGAGTAAAATCAAAAACCGAATCGGCTGTGATCCCAAGGGAACCATCTTCCCAGATGGGCTTAACTATATAGCGGCAACCTGGTTTAAGGAGATCAGGCCGCGAGGGCAGTATGGTCAGAGGTGTGGGAATATTGTTCTCTCTCAGTATCTTCGCGCTAAGAGCCTTGCTGGTAGTAATGAACAATGCCTCGAGCGGATTGCCCGAATAAGGAATGGAATACATATTGAGCAGAGCCGGAACAAAATAGTTCAACTCACCCTTGTTATTTATCGATTCCACGAGGTTGAATACGAAATCCGGCTTCTCAGCTGCAAGCTCAGCAACTTCGTTCATGAAATTTGCGCTTATTCCCCTGGTATAAACAGAGATGCCAAGTTTTTCAAGGTTTTCTTCAATATGCTCAGCCTGTTCAAGCACATCCAGTTCATCGGCAAGCGCTCCTTCCAGGGGCTGATTGAAGAGGATGCAGCATTTTTTCTTTTTCATCATTCCAGTTGATGTCGTTTGAGTGCCGATCCAATTATCCTTTCTATCAGTTCCTGATATTTAATTCCTGCCATATTCGACAAGATGGGGAGGTCGGAATGAACGGGGTGAAGACCGGCAAGAGGGTTTGCTTCAATAAAGCATATACGTCCGTGCCTGTCGGTCTTCAGGTCAATTCTTCCGGCATCCACTGCTCCAATGGCTTTCCAGGCCTTTAGAGCAACATCCCTGCATTCATCGCTGAATTCTCCCATCGGTTTATACTTGCAGAAGGCCTGATAGTTTTCCTTGACTTCAACCGAGTAGGGGAGATTATCCCTGCATTCTATTTCCATACCTCCGATGGCCACGGCCTCATCTCCCGATCCTGCAATACCCACTGTGAATTCCCTTCCCGGGAGGTATTCTTCAACCAGGGCAGGCTGTTGGTAGTGCGAAAGCAGATACTCAGCCATTTTCCTCAGTTCTTTATCATTGTGAACAAGGCTCTTCTCCGTGATACCTTTGCCTGTGCCCTCTGAAACGGGCTTGATGAACAGGGGATACTGAAGATTGCATTTCCCTATGTCTCCCGGCGATATAATCAGAATTCCGGGACTGACAGGAACGCCGGCAGCAGCTACAATAAGCCTTGTCAGATATTTGTTAAGGGATATACCCATTATAACTGGGCCGCTAAAAACATATGGTATTCTGTATTGGTCGAGTATTGCCGGAATAACCGATTCTCTGCCGTCGCCGTACAAACCCTCGGCTATATTGAATACCATATCCCATTTTCTGCCTGCTGCAAGGGCATCGATAAGCTGAAAGCAATTGCCGATCAGCTCAGTTTCGAAACCCATAGTCTTAATTGCAGCATCAATTGCATCGATGGTATCCTGTTTATCGAACTCGGCAGTATCTTCCATTGAATAACCGCGGTCGAGATACCACGACCTTAGGTCGTAAGTCAATCCGATCTTCATATTTCGGAATTCCTATCTTTCGGGATACTCACAGACGTCTCCCTTGTAATTGCGCAGAACTATGTGTTCTTTATTATGTTCCACAACATAATCGGGAAGCAGGGGTATCTTTCCTCCGCCGCCGGGGGCATCGATCACGAATGTAGGAACTGCATATCCGCTGGTGAATCCTCTGAGACCCTTTATGATCTCAAGGCCTTTAGCAACGGTGGTCCTGAAATGGCCGGAGCCGGGTATCAGATCGCACTGATAGAGGTAATAAGGTCTGACCCTTATCTTTAGCAGTTTATGCATCAATTCCTTCATGACGGGAACATTGTCGTTTATCCCTTTCAGGAGTACGGTCTGACTTCCAAGGGGAAAACCTCCATCGGCTAGTTTGTTGCATGCTGCAGCACACTCTTCTGTAATTTCTGAGGGGTGTGAAAAATGCAGGCTCAGGAAGAGAGGGTGGTATTTTCGAAGTACATTAATCAATTTGTCAGTAATCCTCTGGGGCAGAACAACGGGAGTCCTGGTTCCGATACGTATTATTTCCACATGCTCTATCCCGCGGATGTTCGACAGGATGTAGTCGAGAGTCTCATCCGTAAGGGTCAGGGGATCACCTCCGCTAATGAGGACGTCCCTGATTTCTTTATGACCTGCTATATAACTGAATGCTTTTTCAAAGTCCTGTTTCCCCAGTTTATCGAGCCTTCCCACTGAATGAGATCGGGTGCAGTACCTGCAATAATTCGAACACACCTGTGTAACTGTGAATAACACCCTGTCGGGATAACGGTGCACGATACCCTTTACAGGCGAGAATGCTTTTTCATGAAGGGGATCGGACTTCTCACTTCCGCTTGTGATCAACTCTTCAACCACGGGCACTACATTACGGCGAAGCGGATGCGATGGCTTTGTATCGTAAATAAGAGAGGCAAAATATGGGCTTACCCGCAATGGAAGACGGCCCTTCAGATTATTGATTGCCATGATCTCCTTTTCAGTAAGCTTCATTATCCTCTTCAGATCGTCAATACTGTTAAAGGAATTACGAAGTTGCCATTTCCAGTCATTCCAGGATTCAACAGATGTCAGGGGGAAATAACGCTGCTTGAATTCCAAACTCCGGTTGCTAACTGACAGTTTTGGGATTACGTTTTGCGAAAAAAACATGGTTTCCGCACCAGGCTCTTCATCAGAAGAACAACCCGCGAGGCGACTCTCACAGCGGAGAGTTGCAACCTCATTATTGTTAGCGTTCATTTTTGTCGATGAAAAATATCATCAATAGCTTTAATAAGTTGTCTAGTGTTTATTGTTTTTTTTAGTTAAAAATAAATTTCGCCAAAATTATATAATTCATAAATACATTGTACCACCCGGTATATAATAATATTAACAGTGAAAATCAATTTTCAACACTCATGTTTTCAAGTCTCTTTCCCATCACGGAAAGTGAAAAACTTGCACTATAACGCATTATTATTGCATTAATTATTTTGCACATAAAATTACAGGGAAATCATTCACTGAAGCGCGGCGGAAAGTCACCCGTACGTTTGTGTTTTATATGTATTATCAGGGGATGAAAATTTTTGTCACGCCGGTAATTCCGTATCTCGACAGCACAACAATGTAAATTCCTGATGGCAGATTTGATACATTGAATTCACAAAGATCGCCGTTAACAAATATCTCTCTCATCAGAAGTCCGTTCCTGTCAATCAGGCTCAATCTGTATCCCTGGTAATGACCGTCAAGAGCAACCTGAACAAGTCCGTTCCTGACAATAGCAGTCAGGGGCCTGTTCCTGTTGATTTTAATCTCAAGCGAACTTCTGACACCTGATCCGTCTTTTGCAGAAGCAATTACTGAGACTATTCCGTCTTCAATTCCGGTGACAAGTCCTGATTCATTGACTTCAGCTTTACCCGTAATGTTTTCAACCGACCATTCCACGGTTTTATCAGTGGCATGCTCGGGAAGTACTTCCGTTGTCAGCTGGAGAGTTCCTTTTTCTGCAGATATTACAGTTGTTCCGTCAACGGGAGAAATCATGATGTCTGAAACAGGAATTATCTGGTTTGTGATTGTTATCTCAATTAAACCGCTGACTGCCGATCCATCGGTAGCAGAAGCAATGGCTGTAATCTTGCCGTCACTTACAGCGGTAACAAGTCCTGACTGTGTTATGGTTGCTTCGCCAGTTCCCCCGGCAAGCGACCATAGAATTGATTTATATGTGGCATTTGCGGGGATTATATTTGCCGTCAGCTGAAGAGTGCCATTATTAACGTCGATGACAGGCGATCCTCCGACTGCCGTAACGCTGATCCCTGTAACCGGAATGATCTGATTGAGTATTGTAAGGGCAAGGCTGCCGTAAACACCGGAGCCGTCATTTGCAGTTGCTCTTGCCGTCACTGTTCCGCCCGACACCGCGGTTACAAGTCCGGTAGAACTGATCGTTGCCTGACCTGTTCCATTAATAATCGACCATGTAACGGATTTATTTGTTGCATTAGCAGGGAGAACCTGCGCGCTCAGTTGAAGGGTTCCCTTAGTGACTGCAATCACCGTTGATCCTCCTGCTCCTGAAACTGTTATGGAAGAAACCGGTATTGACGGAGGTTTTCCGTCCCAGCCTGCCAGCCTTGCCCACAACCACCAGGCGGCATAGGCTTTTCTGTTGGCATTAAGCGGCTGGGAGTGTGCCGAGGGACAATTGTACCAGTCAACATTTAGGGTATGGCTCTGCTGCCATGATATAGCCCAGTTTCTGTCGAGTATACCATCGTTGTTGCTGTCGTAATCGCAGTTGTCATTGGCCGCCTTATCCAGATAATACCTGTTGTCGGGATCGTAGGACTCTATATCGGCAAAATCATACAGGATCTTCCTGTTATTGCGGCAGTAGCTTCGAATCTGTTCATTTCGCCTGTTAAGATTCCCGTTCACACCTGTGCCATCGAGATGCCCGGTCATGTAAACAAATTTCACCCGGGTAAATTCTGATTCAAGTGAACTCATCAGGCTCAGGTATGTATTCACCTGACTCTCCGTTGCTGTGCTTAACTGACCACACCATGACCACATAACAACATTGACATCGCTGTTTGCCGAATTCCGGAGATAGTCGCGGGTCGACGATGCCCAGGAAGTAAAATCAGGCGATCCCAGATCCGTTCCTCCGGTTATGCCATTGTCGTGAATATCAAGTGCGCCGTTTAAACCGCCATTATTCCATGCATAGGTTGAGCCTTTCCAGTTGTAAAGCCCGGTCATCCCGTCAATAATCTGGCTTCCGTGCGAAGTATGTTCGTATGCAATGTGAAGTGTCGATTTTGCCTGTGTGATATAAGATGCGGGAATGGTTGCCAGATTGGTGCAGTTATGGTCAATTATGATCTGACCTCTTAGCAACAAGGCTGCCTGAAAAAGGAACACTAATGCGATTGTTCTTTTCATTTGTAAGCTCTAAACTAATTCCCTTGCAGATACACCGTATCAAAGGCAAGAAAATTTCAATCTGCATCCCGCTTTTTTACGCGGGTCAAATATAAAAATAAGCCTCAAATAAAACGAATAAGTTCGGATATTTGACCATAATAAAGCCGGATCATCAACCTGATCCGGCTTCAGTTTCTATATCTTCCCCTGACTCATACTCCGGTTAACAGCCTGAGTCCGTTCAGGTTGCGATCTCTCAATCAGAATGCAAAAGTACTATTCCTCAACTTCGAAGAGATATTTCCCCGAGCCTGTTTCAAGAACAACCCTGCCGTCGCGGACAGTATTTTTTGTTATGATTTTATTTCCGGTCAGAGGCAAGCCATTGAGAGTCACCTTATCGGCTGATTCTGCCGGAAGCATGATCGTTGCCGAGGAATTTGCAGGTATTTCGACAGTGAACAACAAGCGGCCGTCTTTTCTTTCCCAACCTGATACAATCTTTCCGTAATTGCTTTCAAATGTAGCCTTGGACATGTCCATTCTTTTTGTAACATGAGGTTTAATTATCAGGTTTTTGTATCCCGGATCCCGTGTTTCTATGCCGGCTGAGACCCTGTACATCCAGTCGCCTATTGCTCCATAGGCGTAATGATTGAATGAATTCATCCCTGCATCCTGGAAAGTACTGTCGGGTTTCTGTCCGTCCCAGCGTTCCCAGATTGTTGTTGCACCCATTTTTACCGGATAGAGCCATGACGGGTAAGTTTCCTGCAGGAGGAGGTCATAAGCCACATCGGAGTAACCGTTCGCTGTAAGTACATGGCACAGGAAGGAAGTTCCCAGGAAGCCGGTAGAGATATGATTGTTTCGTCCGCGAATATCGTCGACAAGGAATTTTGCAGCTGCCGGTCTCAGTTCATCCGGCAGGAGATTGAACATCAGAGCAAGAACATAGGATGTCTGGGAGTTGGTCCCGACCCTTCCTGCAGGAGTGACGTATTCTCTGTTAAACACTGATTTTATCTTCTCAAACAGTTCGGAATACTCTTTTTCATCTGCCGTATTTCCCAGAACCTTTGCTGTTTTTGATAACAGATCGGTAGAATACGCGAAAAAAGCTGTTGAAATAAAATCCCGCTCTGTGAATCCGTCAGCTTCACTATGCCTGTTTACCGGAGGATGATAGAACAGCCAGTCGCCGTATTTGCTGCCTCCTTTCCAGATGTATGAGTCACCGGCCTTCTTCCTTATATATTCAACCCATGCCTTCATGCTAGGGTATTGGTTTTCAAGGAACTCTATGTCGCCATACACCTGATACAAGGTCCAGGGAGTTATAGTTGCAACATCACCCCATCCTGCCGAAGGAACTGCCGTTACTGCATCCTGCCTGTTAAGCACATCCGGAATAACGTCAGGAACAGCACCGTCCTGCTTCTGGTCAAGGGAAAGGTCCTTGAGCCATTTGCTGAAGAAGGCTGCAACGTTGAAATTAAAAGCAGCTGTGCGGGTAAATGCCTGTGCATCACCTGTCCATCCGAGTCTTTCATCCCTTTGAGGGCAATCGGTCGGAACATCGACAAAATTGCCTCTCTGTCCCCACTGAATATTGTGCTGGAGCTGGTTAAGAAGCGGATTTGAGCTCTCATAGTAACCTGTCACAGGCATATCTGAATGGACCACGACTCCTGTGATATTATCAGCCGTCAGGGTTCCAGGGAAACCTTTGATTTCAAGGTATCGGAAACCCATGAATGTGAATCGCGGTTCATATATTTCATCACCTGTACCACCTGCCGTATAATCGATCTGACATTTGGCCGATCTCAGGTTAGCGGTATAGAACTCTCCGTATTTATCGAGAACCTCGGCATGGCGTATAGTTATATGCGTTCCTTTCGGTGCATTGACCTTAAGTCTGATCCATCCAACCATGTTCTGTCCCATATCCACGAGAAGGCTGCCCTTTGGTGACCTGAATATATTTATTGGTTTAATCTCCTTTATCTTACGGATTTCAGCGCCTTCAGATGCAATTATATTGTTATTGTAGTTTCCGATCCTTACAGGCAGCCATTTGGAATCATCATAATCAGGCAGGTTCCACCCGGTAAGTTTTTTGGTCGCATCATAAATTTCTCCGTTGTATAAGTCATTCATTCTTATAGCTCCGTCGTTATTGCTTTTCCACGACGAGTCGGTGACAATGAGCGACTCGGTTCCATCGGTATAGACAATTCTAAGCTGCATAAGAAGCCCGAGTCTCTTACCGTATATTGCCCAGTTATTTCCCCAGGCAAGAGTTCCGCGGTACCAGCCATCGCCCAAAACGGCTCCAACTGCATTTTTTCCCTTTTTCAGCTGAGATGTTACATCGTATACCTGGTATTGAATCCTTTTTCCATAAGTGGTCCAGCCGGGCATCAGAACCTGATCTCCCACTTTACTGCCGTTGAGATGAAGTTCGTAAAGGCCGTGAGCTGTCACGTATACAGTTGCTTTGGCTATATTCTTACTGACAGTGAATTCCTTTCTGAAATGAGGGGATGGGGAGTATCTGTTCGTATCCCGTTCCATCTCTATCCAGTTTGCCTTCCAGTTATCCTGCGACAGCAGCCCCGTCTCCCAGAAAGCTGTTTCGCTCCATTTTGAGACTTTTCCCCTGCTGTCCCATACCCTTACCTGCCAGTAATACCTCTGACAGGGCTGGAGATCGGTTCCTGCATATCTGATAAAGACAGATTCGGGAGATTGCACTTTACCTGACTGCCAGACAATCGAAGAAGATGAAAACTTTGGACTGGTAGCCACTCTGACCGAATAGGCCGACTGCATGACATCATATCCGGTAGCTGAAATTTTCCACGACAACCTGGGGTTCATTATATCCGTCCCAACAGGATTTGTCCTGTGTTCGCAAGTCAAATCATAAACTGAAAGATCCTGCGAAAATGCCATAACCGGAATCAGCAGCATCAAAAAAATTAGTCTTAATAATTTCATATAGTTAGTGTATTTAGGGTTGATTATTCGAGTTTTGAAATTTATCCAATTTAATTGGAAATCTAAAGCGTAAATTCATTATTTTTATACTTTTTGTAAAATCAGCCCGAAAGCACTTAATTTTTTATGAACCCTGTTGCCGGAATTATGTTGATTGCGCCTGGAAGCATCGGGGCCGCAAGTTTCATGATGCCTGTAACAGGAATTATTGTGCTGGTATTATCGGCTTTTGTTGTTATATTAAGCTAGCTGAAAGTAATGAAAAGATTTGCATTCAAAATGAAACTGTTTCCCGGCTTTAAGGAGGAGTACAGGAAGCGTCATGGTGAAATCTGGCCTGAACTCGTGAAATTACTTAAGGACCAGGGCATTGGCAATTATTCTATCTTTTATGATGAGGAAACGAACATACTCTTTGCCTATCAGGAACAATCGGGAGAAAGTTCGTCCCAGGATCTCGGCGCCCTTGAAGTTGTAAAGAAATGGTGGAAATACATGGCCGACATCATGGAGACGAATCCCGACAACTCACCGGTCAGCATTCCTCTTGAGCAGGTGTTTTTCATGGAATAAATCAGAGAAAAATCAGTTTATTATATAATGCATAAAAGATAATGGACTTACAACTGCATGAAACAGAATATCGCGATTGATAAAGATTATATAGAAGAAATTGTAAAATACGAAACCGGGGTACTCAGTAAAAGATAGATTTTTCGGAAGAACCGCTTTGATAAAAACCAGGAGAGAGCAAAAATGAAGGAGAAAGTAATTGCGATTTTTGACGTGGGAAAAACCAACAAGAAGCTGCTTCTGTTTGATTACAGGCTCAATCTCGTGATAGAGCAGGAGACAAGGGTTGCAGAAATAGTCGACGATGACGGTTTTGAATGCGACGACATTGAAAAAGTGGAAAAGTGGATCCGGGAATCGATCCTGAAACTGGTTCATTCAGAGAAATACGAACTGACAGCCATTAATTTTGCTACCTATGGAGCTACCATTGTCTATCTCGATGCTCAAGGCAAAAGGATAGGTCCGGTATATAATTACCTCAGGCCGATTGATGAAAAGATACCGGAGCGCTTGTACAGGAGATACGGCGGACAGGATGAATTCTGCAGAAGGACCGCATCTCCCGCTCTTGGAATGCTCAATTCAGGGATACAGATACTCTGGCTGAAAACTGAAAAACCGGAGGTCTATGACAAAGTCCGCTATATTCTGCATCTCCCTCAGTACCTTTCATACCTGGTCACAGGAAAGATATGCTCGGAACACACATCTATCGGATGCCACACGGGACTATGGGATTTCGACAATATGAAATACCACCCATGGTTAAGCGATTATGGGTTGGATCTTCCTGAGCCGGTTCCTGTTACTACCTATACCGAAACTGAAATTGAAGGGAAGAAGATCAATGTAGGTATAGGCATTCATGACAGCTCTTCCTCGCTGGCTCCTTATTTTTCAGACGATGGGGGTCAATTCCTTCTCATATCCACAGGTACCTGGTGTATCAACATGAATCCTTTCAACAACGAAAAGCTGACCGTTGAGCAACTTGACAACGACTGCCTGTGCTACATGAGCATCACACGGCAGCCCGTCAAGTCATCCAGACTATTTCTTGGTAATATGCATGATAACGGTGTCAGGATGCTGAACGAACACTTCAGGACTACCGAGGATTTTTATAAAAGCGCCGAATATGATCCCGATCTGATCAGGATGCTCAAAAACCGGTATCATGGCGATAGAAGGGCCTTCTTCCAGAGCGGACCGGGTTCCAGGGAGTTCAAGGAGACAATCGACCTGTTCGATTTCAAGTCGTTTGACGAGGGCTATCTTCAGCTGATGAGCGAACTTGCAGATCTTGTCCAGGAAGCAATTAAACTAATCCTGCCTGAAAAAGATGATATAAGCAATTTCTATATCACCGGCGGTTTTGCAAAGAACAAAATATTTCTGAAGCTCCTGGCAAAAGCCTTTTCATCGAAGAAAGTTTACACCTCCACGATCAGCAATTCCACCGCGCTGGGTGCTGCTCTTGTGATATACAAATCGCTCAGTGAAAAGGTACCCGAACCGAACCTCGGTCTAACTGAATATAAAGTCTAGATTTATGACCAAGATAAGGAAACTGACCGTAATATTTATACTGTCAGGTATGGGACATACGGCACATACCCAGGAAAAGGATTTCGGAATATGGTACTCACTGGCAGTGGAGAAAAAAGTGGCAAAAAATCTTGATTTTGAATCAGATATCAATCTCAGGACATATCATGATGCCGGAGAAATAGAGGAAGGATTTATTGATGTTGGCCTAAAATATAAAATCAACAAGACCTTTTCTTCTGCATTTACCTACAGGTTCACTGAAAGGATGGAGAAAGATGACAACTTTCATCCTCGTCATAAATGGGTTGTCGACTTCAGGGCAAAAAAAGCGCTCGGCGACCTTGATGTATCAGGAAGGCTGAGATTCCAGCAACGTTTCAAGACCTATTTCAGGGATGAAAATGACAGGGAGCCAAAGGAGCATCTCCGTTTCAGGATCAAGGCAGTATACGATATACCAAAATGTCCGCTAAACCCATATGCAAGTTCCGAACTTTTTTTTCCCGTTTTCGATCATGTAAAAAAGACAATTGATCAGCAGAGATATACAGCAGGATTTGAATACAATGTTTCAAAGAGGCAGTCACTGGAAATTGAATACATCTTCCAGAGAGATCTCCACCCGAAACCGACTGACATGAATATCATATCACTCAATTACAACATAAAACTATAGTTTTAGAAAGAAGCCGGAAGTTTTTCCGGACTATCAGGATTTAGCATTCAAAGCTATTCTTTCCTTATCCTGCTTATCAGTGAATCGGTTCTTATGGATCTCACGGAGATCAGGAGTGCTGCTATTCCGGTAGCAAGAATCAGCAAGATCATCACGGCTATTGTTTCCCACGGGAAACCGGCATCACTAAGCAGCGAGGGCCGTGTGGCAAAAAGAGCTGAAACGATCCCGGTAACAACACCCGCGATAAGAATTACCAAATGTTCATCAAAGATCATTTTCCTTATCCGTTTCAAGGAAAATCCTTCTGCCAGCATCAGGTAGAAATCACTTCTGCGGCTGTTGAAATTCCTGATCAGGATAAGCCCCATTCCGGTAACTCCGAAAATCATTCCTATTCCTCCCAGAATAGTAAATACCGAAAGGTATGTATTGGTAACCACGAAAAACGAGGCAAGCCTGTCGGCAGCCGGCTCAAAATGAACTCCGTATTCTGCCAGCCGATCGCCAAGGATGCTTATATAGTCATCTCTCATTTCATGATTTCCGTCGGCGAGAAAAATCTGACTTCCTGCTATCGATGGGAAATATCTGTTGAAATTATCAATACCTATCAGGACATATCCCTGAAACACTGAAGACTTAAGTCCGGCTGCCAGAACAACGTTCAGAACCTGGCCACTTTCAGTCCTGATCTTAAGTGTGTCACCAGCCTTAAGCATAAGGCCATACTGCATCACGGTCTGGTCGGCAATCCCGTAAATTGTTTCATCAACCGGAAGCTTATTAAGGCATTCCCATGGATTGTCTCCCTTAAAGCCCTTCATAGTGACGGCGAAAGAGAAAGAATTTCGTTTTATGAATTCAGCCGGATCGATTCCCAGCAGGGGAGGAGAAGCTATGTGATTCAGATTCAGGCAGCTAGCATCATTTCCTGCTGTTTTTCGCGCCTGAAGGATTGAAAGTTCAGCCAGTTCAGCATCATCGAGACCGAATTCCCTTCGTCCGGTTTCACTGGTCAGGGTGCCCTTCACCGGAACCGATGCTTCGCCCCAGAGAAGATAGCCACCAGTGCCACCCGATGGCTTCAGCATATTGTCGCTGATACTCATCTTGTTTGCCCCTGTGATTATAACTGCAAAAAGTCCTGCAGCAAGAAAGAGGACAGGTGCAATAGCCTGGGAAGGATGGAATGAATAATAAGCATCGGATATATGGGAACTTGTACGCAGATCTTTTTTACCATGCTTTTCCGGTCTCAGACAATACTGACGGATCAGGAGAATGCAGGCGGCAAAAACCAGTATTCCGGAAATATATGAGAGTAGCGTTGCATGTTCGTCAAGAATGAAAGACAATGTCACAGTCAGAACTGCGATCGCTGCAGTTACGATCAGGATCATCAGGTTAAGCTTTGCCGAGGCTCTTTCCACCTTTCCCGTTTCTGCTTCACTGAGCTTTTTCAGGTAACGTGATGAATTGATTTTCAGAATAATAATAACCAATGCCATGGTAGCAAAAAATCCTGTCAGGAAAGAAAGGAGGTCAAATTTAGCAGCCAGAGTATTTGTCTGAACCGCTCCCTGCCAGACTGAATTCAGGGCTTTTATTATTATCCAGTTGAAGAATCCACCCGCGAAGGCACCTGTCAGTGCACCTGCCAATGCAATGAGACCGGTTTCGAGAAACAACTGCATTTCTATCCTGCGCCTGGTAAATCCAAGGGAGTAGAAGGTCATCACTTCAGCCTTTTTTGATTCATAGTGTGTTGATATCACCAGAATCAGAAGAATGAGGGCCGAAACGATAATGAAGAAACCCAGTCCGAGGAAAAGAGTGCTGAAATCAACGCTTTTGTCAGCTGCCGCCACTGATTCCTTCCTGAGATCGGATATGGAAAAGCCTGCCTTTTCAGGATCGAGAGATCCGGTGAGCTTTTCCCTTATATCATTTTCAGAGAGCTCTTCGCCAAAACGGATTGATGTTGCCGGACCAAAGTTGCCCGCCCATAGCCCGCGGCCTTTTTCGTAACCTATAAAGGCTTTTGGTGTGCCGCCAAAGCGATTCCAGTATTCCTCATCCTTGTCTCTTATCAATCGCATATCGATATCCACGCCTGCATCCCATTCCGTGCATGATACACTGCCTGCTATTCCGGGGAATTCAGGCATAAGCAGGGAGTCGGACCATATACCATTCATTGCAACCACTTTTCCCACAATGAAATCCTGTTTCTCCTCGGTAAGACGATTCATCGGGTCGGGTGAATACCAGGAAATGTTGAGAGTATCGCCTTCTTCAGCCGAAAGATCCTGAGCAAGCCATTCATTTATCACGATGGTGTCGCCTTCCGGCATTCCTTCATACAGCGAAGGATCGAGGGCAGAAATAAAGGAATACGGTGTTGACCCGGCTTTGCTGCTGATGTTGTTGGCAAGGTAAGTGATGGCAGGAAATGCAGATTTAATTTTTTCCCGTACCTGATCCACCTGTAACTGGTCGATGAAAATCCTTCCGGTCACCAGTTCAAAGCCTCCTGTTGCCGGTACAGGCCTAAGCCTCAGGCCGGCATCTTCCGGTTTTATAATCCTGCTCAATGCGCTATGCACCACTTCAGGAGTCAATCCGGCTGCAGAACTGAAAATAAGTCGGTTAATATCAGGGGGTTCGCCTTCAGCATTGATAATATCCGAACGATTTATGAAAATGTTCATGGGGATCAGCTGGCTGATGCCAAGTGAAAAATTGCCTGCTTCACCCGGTAACAGGATTTTTCCAATCTTCAGAACGACAGATGGATTGGATACCTTGCCGGGAGAAAAAGGGGCATCTGTCGGTATGTCGGTGATTGAATTGAACCTGATAATAAGCTCATCACCTTCGCTAACTTCAAGCCATTCGGCAAGCCGTTTGTTTATCGCGACTTCACCCTGCGAAAGGTTGATGCCTTCAATATTGTGAAAAGGAAAAAAATCTTGGTCTATAGCAAATATCCTTACCCGCGGGGCTATTTTCTGTGTCGCGAAACTCTGGCAATACCCATCCAGCTCAAGCAAGCCTGTTGATGTGGCTCCCGTTTCTGCCGACATTCTCTCCACAAGCGACTGATTGAAATACCTAATCCCTGAACTAAGCACAATCCCTGCATTGCCCAGTTTTTCGAATGAAGTCTGCTTAAGGCTTTCACGTACCGATTTTCCGGTCATGAGAGAACCGGTCACCACGCCGGTCAACAGGATAATAATTATGAGCTGATAAAGGTAGCCCCTTATGTTATGCGTGACGGATCTCGCTATTATCCGGAGCAGGCTAAGCTTCATAGCTCAATTATCTGTTATTGCTTGCAGTTCAAGTTTTCCTTCGGAGAGAGCGTACCTGACCTTCATCCTGTCGGCGAGATCCTGTGAGTGTGTGGCAAGAATAAGTGTAATACCGTACTCTCTGTTCATGCCTGTCAGCAGGTCGCCCAGGATTTCCGCGTTTCTTCTGTCGAGCGATCCGGTCGGCTCATCAGCAAGAAGAATGGATGGCTGGTTGACAAGTGCTCTGACAAGTGTCGCTCTTTGGGCTTCGCCTCCGGATATCTGGTAAGGGTATTTCGATGCTATACCGGATATACCCGTCTTCTCCATCATCCTCCGGGCCTCATCTGTCTTCCTGCTGTAATCTGCATCTGAAGTTTCGGAGGCAAGAAGCGGAAGAAGAATATTCTCAAAAACTGTAAGATAGGGGAGAAGCAGGTGATCCTGAAAGACAAAGCCTATATTAAGACTTCTGTACCTGGCTGCCTGATCCTGATCGTAGCTCAGCAGCTGTTTATCCCTGAACAATACTTCTCCAGCATCGGGTCGGTCAAGTAACCCGATGATATTAAGCAAAGTGGTTTTTCCCGAACCGGAAGGGCCGGTTATGGAAACTGTATCTCCTTCTTTTACTGAAAGGTGAAGGTCATTCAGAACGACACCCCGCTGCAGGAACGATTTTGAAATATTATTAAGCCTAAGCATCATTGCATGACATTATTATAAACTTCCGCGAGTCCGGCCGACATTTTATCAAGCGAGAACTCCTTCCTTACCATCTCGTTTCCCTTCTTTCCAAGACTTGCAATCAGTTCTTTGTTTTTCATAAGAATGGTCAGGTTATCAGCGAGGGCTTCCACGGTATCAGGGGAATATACAATCCCTCCGCCGGTTTTCCCGACAATCTCGGGAAAGGCTCCGGTAGCAGGCTGAACCACGGGTATCCCGGAAGCATTGGCCTCAAGGAGGTAGAGACCGTAGCCATCATATTTCCTGACAGGTACGCTTATCACATCAACGTCATTGAAGAATTCAAGCTTCTTATCTCCTTCAAATTCAGGATAAATTTTAATTGACTTTTCAAGTTTATGCTCCCGTATCTTCCTTATCTGCTCAGATATGAAATCCTTGTCTATTCCGGTATAGCCTCCGCATATTTTCAGCGACAATCCCGGGATCTCATCACGCTGTTTCATCAAAATAAAGGCATCAACCAGTTTGTCAATCCCGTTATACCTGTTTATACGGCTGAAGAATCCTATTGAAGCGGGTTCCCTGTCAGGTCTCGAAATATCATCTTTTTCCGGATCAAAACCCAGCGGAACAACTTTGACGTTTTCGCCACTATGCCCGGTTTTGCTTTTGAACAGTTCGCGGTAATAATTGCTGGGAGTAACAAAAATATCTACATGGCCCGCTTCCTTTGCAATCATCTTCCACGCGCGCGAGCGGAAAGGCTCATCCATATCATCGATCCAGTCGTCTTCGTTCAGCAGGGAACATACCACCTTTACATCCATCCTTTGTTTAAGCTGCCTGGCTATTCCAAGAATTAGCGCGTTGGACAGATGTATAATATCGGGCTTTCCATCTTTCATCAGATATCTGACCAGCCTGTCAACTTCCTGTTTACGAAAGGCATTGTCGCCTTCTATCATGCTTATTGTCAGCTCCTCGTAGCCTTCGGTGCTGGTTGTGCCTGCCTGTTTCGCGGCAAACCTTAGAAAGAGTTTGCAATCGAGTAATTTATCGAAAAATGCCGGCATATTTCGCAGAAAAGGCACCTTTTCCCTGAGGAACATCGAAATTGCCCCGAAGAACACATTTTTGTCGAAACCGCTTTCACTGCCGGTTGTCTTGTCGGGCGGCAGGTAAAGAGGTATCGCGCTTGCCTTTATTCCCGGCACTTTTCTAATCGCACGAACATAAAGCATATCTCGGTAGCAGTTCCCGCAATAAAAGGACCCTCCTGATCCGGTTATCAAATAAACAATTTTCATATATAATATAATAAGGTATATCTATAAAGTTAGTTAAAAAGTCTGGATATGCAGTAAAAAAATCACATATAATTGTAGCAGATGAATAAAATCCGGTCAGACCATTCTATTTTGTATTAAATGCAAGTAAACGGCCATCTTCAGTCAGGATATAGAATCTATCCCCCGTCATGGCCGGTGTACTGCTTACCGGTGCTCCGGCATTGAAACTCCAGATCTTTTTACCGTCGTTTACTCCAAGCATATAAACATTGCCATCGGCGCTTCCGAACAAAACCTTCGAAGGTGTTATAACTGCCGACCCTGTTATTCTTCCGTTTGTCCGGAATTTCCAGTTAAGCTTTCCGGTAATAATATCATAGCTGTAAAGGTACTTGTCTTCGTTACCTATGATTACCGAATTTCTTCCAATTGCAGGTATTGCAACCACTGATCCCGATGTTTCGCCTGCCGGTACTTTCCAGGCCAGTTTGCCGGTGAGCAGGTCGACACAGAAAAAATTGCCGTCATAATCGCCGAAGCAGGCTTTTCCACCTGAAAGGGCAGGGGATGAGGCAATATAGCTGCCTATTTCTATCGTATCCTTTTCTCTTCCGGTATAGGCATCAACCACCCGGATGAATCCGTCGCAGCCGCCGAAAACAATATTGTTGTTCGATACTGCAGGAGTTCCATTGACATAGTTAAGCGTTTCGAGCTTCCACTGTAGCAATCCGTTGGAAGGATCAACGGAATGAAGATAATAGTCATAACTGCCTATTACAATGCCTGACCTTTTTGAAGTTGACCATGCATTGGCCGATCCTGCTATCTGTCCGTCAGTCTTGTATCTCCAGGCAAGTTTGCCGCTTGTCTTATACAC
>ERZ1026805.158-NODE-158-length-52986-cov-12.522359_pt1 | contig 52986 bp, 55 predicted proteins | sample MGYA00520883_ERZ1026805 | MGnify/ENA primary metagenome ERZ1026805 (study PRJEB33270, sample SAMEA104284476) | anaerobic digester metagenome | biome: Anaerobic digester microbiome; feature: mesophilic sludge digester; material: Anaerobic digester biomass | place... | reverse complement strand
GCTCTATACTGACGTTCAGTTTCTTCCTTCATCTTCCTCAAGGACTCATTGATACTATCAAAACTATAATCCGTACTCTGCTTACTATAATCATACGAACCCATCCGGAACCGATTACCTCCTCTCTCCAAATCCTTTAAGGTAATATCATACTCAGCATTAATCTCCTGCATCTTAATCAAATCACCTCCCTGCTTATCAGGATGATATCTCTTAGCTAACTCACGGTATAACCTCTTAGCCTCATCCACACTTCTAACACTACTAAACCATTTCATACTTCCAATTTAATAGGTTAATTAATATCATCCATCATCTCCTACTAACTAATCCCACCACATAGCTACTAATACATCCCATGCTAATCTTATTAACATAGATACTATTACTATGAAAACCGCCATAGCTAATACCACTAGTAATGATCCCCACCAAGGTCCATCTATTATAACATTCCATATCTGTCTCATATCATTATCTTTTCAAAGTTATTCGATCTAATAGGAAATCCTCTTAAATATACTACCATCTGTAATCTATTAAAGGATATAGCCTCTACCCACCATCCCGCACCATTACTCAATTCAATATGATCATCCTTCATAGGACGTATATCCTCATTAAGCATACTCTCAAATAAACAACGAGCTTCATATGCTTCAGGTATATCCAGTAACACATCATTACACTCATCATCCAAAAAATTGACCTCTATCTTTCTATTCATCTTTGTAAGTTTAAAATATGTGATTAATCAAATTTCAAATTATGCATAACATAATGTCTTCCTGTTCCCATCTATTATCAAAAGGTATGTGGTATCATAACCTGAAATACTTCTATCTCCACAGTGACTATACCACACTCCCCATACATAAGCCCCTTTAGCTTATATACCTGAAATCTTAGAATATAAGATTCTTTCCCATATCCTACACAATCAGTAATAATTGTGTCTTAGCGATACATCCCGCAATTTTATAATACCCTCATAATCAATACCCTAGAATTGAGTACCTGTGATCCCGGCTCGGTTAGATAGGGTCGTAGAGTTAAGGTTGAGCGTCTAAAATGAATTGAAGGATTCTTTTATCTGAGTTAAACCGGAGTATTTTGATTTCCATTATTACAGAGTCAAGGGGACTAACATGTTCATCGGATATATATGACAGTGGGATGTCATCATTTTCATCTTTGATGATCCTGAGATCACCATTGATTTGGAATTGAGGGTCTTCGATAGCTAGTATCTTACCATCCCATAGAAGGAATAGAGTAAAGGCTGCTGAAAGGTCATTGAATTGCATGATTTAGAATTTTGATGTGATTTAAAAGTAATGACATATACATGTAGGGGTGTAAGCCAGATAGGTATGGCCTGAGGGAGTAATGGGTAATAGGGTTCTGGGCTTCTGGAGTATCAGTTAAGAAAGTTTCCCCAGACCCCTTCAAAGAATCAAATTGATAGGGTAATAAAGAGAAAGAGATCTTAAGATAATCAATGTTGTAGATTCCCTTAAGATAATACGGAAAATCGAGTTGTAACTTGCTGATACTCTAAGAGATCATTGTACGTATTTCCGGACTAGGATGTGCATAACTCCGAGATTTCGGGCTAATTACGGTATTAATTTGATAATGTCAATAGGTAATATGTCAATGAGTTGTTAAAGTATGTTCATTGTTGTTCATATTATGAGAATATTCTCACCTGTGATAAAAAAGTCCACAAAAACTGCACAAGTGTCGCTGTAGCGGACTTTTTTATATATCTTTGTGTTATGAACGAAACCAACCCATTCCTCTTTAATGCGCAAATTGAGGTTATACAGTATCGCAGGAAATCAATTGAGTATATATCTGATCCGGGAGTAATAGCAACACAGACCTCTGTATTTGTAGAACGAGAGAAACCTATTAAGCTATATCGCTTTGCGGAGTTATCGGCACTATTAGGTAGCCTTAAGAATAAATGCACCTACAGACTCTTACTTCATATCTACGATAATATTGCTGAGAACTCTGATACTATAAAACTAGAGCGCGAAGTAATATATGAAGCCACAGGATTACGTAGAACCTCTTATTATGATGCTATCCACGAATTATTATCACTGCAATTAATAGCTAAGAAAAGTCAGAATGTATATTATATTAATCCTAATTACTTATTTAAAGGTGATAGGATAAAGTTTATGACAAAGAGGTTAGGGGAATCTGCGGTTAAGGTAGTCAAGATTATTGAGACTAATAATACACAAGATTTAGGGGTAGGCACCAAGGATAATGTGGCCTCAGCGTCTGGACAGGAAACTACAAGTGGAGGGAGTGAGTGGTAGGGGACCTGTCGCCCAGACAGACGTTAAGCTACGAAGGCTCCGCCAAAACAAAAGAAAGGAGTCCACTCTTTCAAGTGAACTCCTAATTAAGATTAATGATGTAATTACATTTCGTCTGTAATAGGTACATCTTCCTTTACAGCTATGGCATTCTGAACTAACTGCCCGATTGAGGCACTCTGTACCACTGGCATCTTGCCGAAGAATGGTAGCTCAATGTTCTTATCCTCAGGGTTACTGGAGATAAACACCTGTCTCCACAAACGTTTCTCAACGTTATCAGCACCTAATGTGGTACGCTGATATTTGACCTTAGTATTCAGGTCTTCTGTGATGATAGGTTCACCGATACCGTCGGTGTTCATTTGTTCTACCACTTCCCATACGGCACCCTTGACGGTAAAAGGTTGACCGACAATAGCTATTACCTCAGGATTATTCTTTAACTCTGCGGGAAATGGTAACCTGTTCCGTAACAGAAGATAATCTTTTCCAGAGGATACTGGGGCTACTCCTAGTTCCTCGAGGACGCTATTTCTAGCTTCCGAAGATCTAGTGTGTTTGATTGGCTTAGCTCTGCCAACGCATACTACGAACATAGGCACTCCATTTACGAGTTCTGTGTTTACATAATATACCAAAGATTTGCCATTCTTAATGGCGGGAACAAGCTCATTTACAATGCGCTCGTCCGTTAGTGGATTATTGCTCATACAATTAATGATTAAAGGTGAATAATAAATATAACAGGGGTTTGACATAGTGTAAGCCAGTCAAGGGTAATCCATTAGAAGCCTAATTGATTGAATAACCACTCTGGTGCAGTTACTTCAATAGTAGCTTCTGGCATAGTTCTGTAGTCCCAATTACCATATCGAGCAACATGCTCAAATTCCCAGAACTCCTGTAAGCTCATACTTACAGTCTTAACTGGAACTACAGTAGCAGTCCTACTCATTACCTATTCATGTTTACTTTGGATAACTTACGTGTCTCCTCAGGTGATGGTAACTTGCTTGTGATATCTTTAGAGAAATACTGGAGATACCAACCACCAGTTCTCTTAGATACTCTAGGGAATACATATCTGTTGCTCGCAGTGAGCCAGATATAACTCTTTACGCCGCCAACAACAGCCTGATGAGGAGTAACCTCACAACCTTTGGTTGCTTGTTCAAAGGTCTTCGGGGCGGCAGAGGTTTTCTCTGCGTCCAGATCAATAGTAACACCAGCGGTCTGAGCTGATAAGGTATACGTCGGAACTCCTCCTAAGAGGCACATCAACAACGTGATTAAAATAGTTTTCATTGTACAATGATTTACTTGGTGATTGAAAAAGAGAAGCAGTGATGCTATGACCTCGGTTAGTATAATCCCTATTCATAGTCTGATTACCTACCTCTCATTGATTGTCTAAGTGTAAGCCTATATCGGTGAGAACACCACTACATAGAATGCCAACACCAACAAGGATACTGTTATAACAACCGCCATAACAGTATCAAATCTTTCTGATTGGTTATTCATCTTCTGATAATTCATTAGGTTCAACAGGATATACTTTTAATTTACCTAACAATGGGTTATCAGTATACTGATCTACATATACCCAAGCTATAGTATCAAATCTGTTAATATGAATCTCAAAGGGAGTGTTATCACTTCCTATCCATCTTACTAATGGGAAGTTGATATCCTCCCAATACATACCCTGTGGCCATACATGCTCAGGACAATCCATTGTCCTTACTATATCTTCAATGTATACCAACCTAACACTAAAGTTCTCCCACCATTCTATCATCTCAGATTGAGTATCAAAGAAGTGGATGATCCCTTCATTCTCACCACTGATTCGTAAAGAATCAAAGTCCATGTAATAAATAGACTGATTAGTGTAGGTAGTGATTACATTACTACGCTCAGATACTGGATCTAAATACCTGTCAACTAATGCTTGACCATTGAGACGAGAATCAATAGCAGCGTCCCTATGATCCTTCATGGCTATAACTAGGCTACCTAATAGAAAGCCAGCTATTAAGAATACAAATTGTTTCATGATTAATATGTTTAAAGGTGAATAAAGAAAACCATTTAATAGTCCTATGTGTAAGCCCTCACACAACACCACTTGAAATGAGCAGCATCTACTATCGATCATACACTTTTGCATTCTCATTAATAATAGATGCTCCTCTACCCTCATATCAACATCAACAGCACCTTCAGCTTATCAACCTTACGACTACGTGTAAGCCTAATAGGGCAGAATTCGACCAATCCAGAATCAAAGGGCCACCCCACTTGAAAACGACCCCCACTACCCCCGGTGCCTCATTAGCGGGTTCTCCCCTTTACTCACTCGGTATAAAAAATATAATAATTTTTTGGATAGATAGGATTTCTTAGGAGGAGGTGGGTATATTTGTAGGATGATAAATATAATAGTTGGTAATATGGTACAGATAATAGTTACATTGATAGTTGTTGGGGTAATAATGTGGTTGGTAAACAAGTATATCCCTATGGATGGGGCGATAAAGACTATATTGAATGTGGTTGTAGTGGTATTAGTGATAATATGGTTATTGCAGAGATTGGGGTTGATGGGGTATATAAATGATATAAAGATATAGGGAGATTTTCCTTTAAAGATTGGATGTAGTTTAAAAATTGTTGATGAGCCTTTTAGTAGCAAAGACTAGGAGGCTCTTTTTATTTAGGGTAATATGAAGAAGATATTTGATCCATATAGGTTTGATAGGGTAGAGGTACAGGCTAGTGAAGATCAGGTGATATTAGATAGGTTAGCTAAGAGGATAGAGGAGTACCAGGATTTAGCTGAGATAGGGGATTGGGAGTCTATTATGAAGGATAGGGGTATATGTAGGAGGTTACAGGATGCGCATGATATAATGCATAATACGAAGATGCCGGAGTTTTACCGGTGTTGTCCATGTGAGATGGAGGCGTTGTGTGCTATAAAGCATTTGGTAAAGGGGAGTAGTTTTCAAGAGTTCAAGAATAGGTTTAGTTAAAGTAAAACAAGAATATGGAAAATAGTTTTGAGAGTTACAGGAAGGAGTTTGAGCCTTGGTTAGGTACATTAGTAATGTTTCCTTTATGGGGTTATAGGACTGTGCGGTTGGTGGATGTAGTTCAGGAGGATTTTCAGGGTAGTTCGGAGTGGTATTATGTGGTAGAGGATGAATATGAGAAGGTAACTAAGATATGCACTGGATTGATCAATGGATTCTTTTTCAAGAAGGAGGTATCTGAGGATATCTATGAGAGGTTAATAGCATGTTGGAACCGAGATAAAACAATTAAGGCTGTATAAAATAAGTATATTTGCGGAGCGGTGTAGAGAAGTCTGGCCGTTCTCGTTGGGCTCATAACCTAAAGCTCGTAGGTTCGAATCCTACTGCCGCCACTAATACTTGCTACCACATTAATAGGGCTACTTGATGAGAATCGGGTAGCTTTTTTATTTAGGGGAGGTGGTGTACTTAAATTCGAGGTGGTGTACTTAAATTAAAAGGTGTTGAAAAAAAAAAGATAGGGTAAATTGCAGTAGGTATTAAAAATAAGTTTTATTTTTATGTCCTAATTATAGAATAATGGAAATACAATCTATTTATTGGAAGGAGATCTTTTATGTACCACAGCCTGGAGAGGTAGTTTTGGTGCATCATGGTCAGGCATTCAAGTTATATGTGGATGTGAGAGATAAGCAGGGAGAGTATTCTATACCTATAGGATGGGATACAAGTGGCTTTGATAGAGCAGCTATTGAGCGTAGGATTGATAGGGGTTATGATGTAGATAATGACTCTAAGGAGGGTCTTACTGGAGATTTTGCTTATGCTTTAAAGTTAATGGAGAAGAGTCATCGGGTAAGACGTAGGGTATGGCATGGGAATACTTACATAGTGAAGGAAGCTTGGGATAAGGGATATAAGGTAGGCTATGTATTTGCTGGGCAGAATGTATCAGCAGAGTTACATCCTTGTCAGGATACAGATGTTTTTGAAACTGACTGGGAGGCGTGTACTTTGATGGACTAAAACACAGAACAATGGAATTAAGAATATTAAGAAAAGATGACGGCAGAGAGGTATTACAACGTCGAGCTTATGCAAATGATCCTTGGCATAATATACCGATAGTAATAGAAGCAGCAGACGCTACTGTATTTAAAGTATCACCAAAGCCTTTAGAGGCTACGGCTATTTTATGGGATGGTCGTAGTATGCAAACTATACTTGACTTTCTACCTTCTCGTTGGACAGTGACGCTTACATCTAACAATTCACTTCTTATCTCTACTCCAGAATTTGAGCAGGAGATACCTATGCACTTTTATCTAATAATTTCAGGTTCTGATATTGTTGGCTGGACTGTGGACATCGCCGATGAATCTACCATTAGATTGAAATATAATTGTAAAGGAGTAAACATTAAATCATAATATGGAAGAATCAAAGTATAAGGTAGGCGATATAGTTCGTCTTAATTCCGGTGGACCTATGATGACAATTGATAGAGAGGCGCAGAAGGATGGTATAGATGGTTATATATGTAAGTGGGCAAACGGTGAGACTCTATTGGCTGAATTTTTCAGAGAGGAGATTATTACTAAAGTAGAAATAGTACCATCGGAATGTCATGGATAGTAACGAATAAAACACAGAATATGAATTTAAGATTATTTGAGTATGTTGTCATCTGGCATCCCAAAGGGGATAAAGATAAAGATCAGGATAGTAAGATCTTATTTGGGCCTAAGTATGAATTGGCTAGTGATGCGGAAAGTTTGAAATTGAAATTGATTCGGATGATACCGAAGGAGTATGAGGATCAATTAAAGCAGATAGAAATTGGAGTGCGGGATTTTTAAGAAGGGCTATTGGAGGGGATTTAGGTTCGCAGGATTGTACTGGTATTAGTGGTACAGCTGGAAATATAAGCTTACACTCACCAGGACCAGGCGGCGGATATGAAGGAGTGATATTTCCAGGTAAAATACTGAATTATCAGGGTCAGGCAGTAGCAGAATGTTATGGTGAAGCTACTTCTATTGGTATGACCACCTCTAATAGTCCTAAAGAAGAATGGGTTTATTCCATAGATACGGCTAGACTTGATCATCATAAGGGGGATAGAACTAAGGCTATGGGTAAAGAAGTGTTTAATGCTAAGTCAAAAAATATGGCTAACTATACAAATGCAGCTAGTTTATGAATGAAGACATAGAAGGAAAATGGGTGGAGTTTAATTGTAAAGCTGGTGAATGTTCGCCCTATAGCTATAGTATTGGATACGATCCAGTATCCAGTGATGTAGAGTTTCCATTGGTACCTATGGAGATGTTTGATTCAATCAAGGTGAATAAGCCTCAGACTGGGTGTGAAGTCTATGTAGGGACCGGTACTATGGCTTTAATGGGAAAGCTATTTAGGGATGATTTTATAGAGGCACAAAAGAATAAGTTAATAGATTTGCCTATTATACCATGGGGACCTTTGATGAAGAGTCTTGTAAGTTTGCCTCAGGAAGAAGAGGTCAGAAGTGCTGATGGTTTACTCAACTACATAGAAGAAGCCAATATAATGCCTTATTATCCTAAATTAAAAACGGAACCATGATACCTCACCTACATAAATTTCAGGGCGTTCAAGGTCGTCAGGGCCTTCAGGGATTACAGGGTTTTCAAGGTACGCCGGGTTTTCAAGGGCAAACCGGTTATGTAAGTGCTAATAAGAATACTGGATTTATATCATCTAATACATATGGGGATGTTACTGACTCTTATTATGAAGGAGAAGCGATACGGTTAAACCATATCATAACTCAGCTAACTCAGTGGCGTCTTCTGTTTGCAGAAGGCAGAGTCACTAAGGAAGATGTCAATAGATTATTTAAGTTTCTGAGCAGCTTATCACCCCTACCGATTCAATTACAAAATGCATTACTAGCTGGTGGATATTCTACATGGGAGAAGTATATTCAACATGCTAATACCTTGGGTGTATCTTATCAGCCTGTAAAATATGTAAAGGCATATATTAATGGTATGTTTTTAGGTTATCTACAGTTATACAATAAGGATCTTAAGATATTGCTGAATAAGAAGGAAGCAGATAAGTATAAGGGTAAACAAATGGATGACTTGTTTCCCTATTATGGTGATATGAATGCGGAGGATATTATGTCCAAGGCTGAGATAAGAGCACTTAAGCATAAGCTACAGAGAAACGAATGTCCAGAGGGTATGTCGATAAAAGACTTGACAGGCAGTTGTCAGGTAAAACCTTCATTACTAAGATCCGCAGTAGACTTAAAGACTGATCCTGAGTATGCTGAATGTATGTGGATACGTGAGAACATTATTACTAAGGGTTGTGATTATGAAAAGATCTATCGATATCTTGTAACAAATCCTGAATACTTTCATCTGGTCAATTGCGATCCGAATGCAGCATTCTATATTAAGGCTGTAGATAGCACTGATCCAGTAGAGAGACTTTGGCGGTTCGTAGTCTTTGTAGCTAAATTCAAAGAGTTCTTTATATCCAAAGGTGATAATGGATATAAGGATTTCAATGTTCCATACTGGAAGGACTTCTTTACTCGGGAGACATTTCCACTATTAATAGGGATCGAGGAGTACGGTATGCCCTTAAGGATAATAACCGATGACTTTATGACTTTCTATACTGAGGAATATAAGTTTCAGTATACCTTAGATGAATTACATAAATTTGTAACCGAGCAATACAAACACTGGTGGTATAGATTATGGCACAGAATATCCAAGGAGATATGATATATGGACTTCCTACTGAGTTATGGGAGATAATGAGTGCAGAAGATCAGGCAGGTATAATGCTATGGTGGGAAGTATGTAGTTCTCAGGATATGGGTTTGATATATGGTAAATGCCTTATTCTGCCTATAGAACAAGGGGAGAAGTATTTGGAACTGATTAATTCATTAAAACACAAATACAATTATAATAATTATGGACGAACCTAAAGTAAAGATAGAAGATTTAAAGGATAACTCAGGTGGTTGGTGTACCGAGGCCTTCTCTAGTGCAGAAGAACATAAGGTGATGTGGATATATCATAAGGATTTCTCCTGGATCAAGGTACGTCCAGAGGACTACGTAGAAGATCCAGATATACCAGGTACATACTACAGTATGGCTTTGATTTGGTGGTTACGTAATAAGTGTATAGCTAAAATTAAGGAGGAGTTAAATAAATAATTTATATTTGCCATTGGTTAATAAATTACCAATGGCTGGGGAATAATCGATAGGCTGCAATAATCGGTTAAACCCCAGTGTTTTTTACACTAAGAATAATGGAATTAAAAGGCAAGACTAAGCATTTCTTTATTACCGATCCTAAGAGGGTCAAGTCTAGTAGCTCTAAACGTCAAGTTATATCAGTTTCATTGAAAAATGCTATTCTGAAAAATTATCCACAACTCACTGATAAACAGAGAGAACAGCTTTTGCTGTTTGATGTGTTACCGCCAGTTTATATAAAGTATTTAAAATCTAAACGTAAAATATGAAAGAAGTAACAATCCAAGAGATAATCGATGGTCACCTGGAGGTCATGATTTCTAGTTCAACTTGTCCACCTTGTCTACGGATTAAAGATAGACTCCGAAATGACGATACCCAGTTTGTTTATACATGTGATGAAAGTATAGATGATCAACGTACTCAAGCTCAGTTCTTTACTAAGAATGTAAGTACCCGGGTTACTAGTGTGCCTTCTTTGCTTAAGTATAACCCAAAAAGTGGTAAATGGGATAATTATGGTCATCCAGATGCACAGCAACTTATAGAGCCTAGAATGAATCATCTGGCAGAAACTCTGAATATCGATCAGGGTGTTCAGGACTGGTTAGCCTTTCGGAATAATATTCCAGAAGGTTTGTTTCTTGTACTAACAGATAAGCAGGGTGTTCATTTGTATAAGAAGGATCAGGTAGATAAGAACTCCAAGCATATCGTAGCTATATTCAATGCTAGTAGGTTGACAAACATCGTACCTATATCTAAATAAAGGTATTGTGCTTACTAAAATAATTAGCCTTGGCAACTGCCCGGGCTTCTTCTATTAATATAGGTAGGGTATATACAGTCTCCAAACCAAAATGATTATGCATGATCTCTAGTTCGGCTATCTCAAATCCTAGATCTACAAAAGGTAAAGCATATAAGGAGAGTTGAAGTGCATAGACATTCAACTCACAATCATCCAGATGACTTATAGGCGCTAGTAATTTTGACCATCGATTCTCAGTACGAAATCTCTTGTCAGTCTTATAATCCCAGAAGTATAGTCTTCCATCCTTTAATACGAATAGATTATCAATAGTACCGGCATACTTATACTTATCTGACCAGATCATTAACTCCGGATAACATACACTACGTTCTACATCCTTTAAGCTAGTTAGTAGGGATCTCTTATATTCAAAGGTTAATTCATGGGGATCACGAATAGGATACTTCTGTCTATCCATATGACAAACAGCATGACCTTCTCGCTTATCACGTTGTTCCTTCATATCATGATAAGAAGTACCTCTGCTTTTACCCACAGTAGCCTCTGCTGACCATTGTACTAGAATATCCTGGATAGTCCGTTGTAACTCATCTGGATGCACATAAGAGCGTAATTTAGCCAGATCAGGTGCAGGTTTCTTTCCTTTCAAAATCTTGAAGTCAGGTAATAACCTTTCTAGAGCTTTGTATTCACTCCAGTATTTAGAGTCGAATGGCTTCTGAACTCCTTTCTTAAGCGTAGAAACTGAGTCATAGAAGCCATGTATACTATGAGTGTATCGATGATTTTCGTATATTATTTGAATCATGCAGTAAAAGTAAGATAATTTATTCCTTGTTAACTTTTTTGTTACACTAAATAGATAACTAATTTTTAATTTTGTGCCAATGGTAACGCTTAATAAGTCTATAGATGAAGCTTTAATAATCCATCTTAGAATCATTGAAACAATGAAAGGCCCTTCTTTTTGGCTTGCTGACAAGGAAAGACGTTTTATGGTAGAAGCTATTAAATGTGTATCAGCAGGCTTACCACTAAGAAGTAAACAGACTAAGCAACTAATGGAACCTGCTGGGTTCAATCATGCACTATACTATACTTACCAGGGACTACTACTAGATAGTGGTTGGATTATAAATAATGGTTTTAAGTTAGAGAACAATAAGTCAGTGAAGGATGTTAAGTTAGCTCCTTTTGTATTGGCAGGTATGCCTAAAGACAATAAGGGGAATTTGATGTTGCCAGATGCTATAAGGTACGATTTTGAAGTCAAAGTTAACTAACCAAGAAAAATTGGAGACAGAACTACAAGGATTAGCAGACAAGTATGGGATAAGTCTCGCTCATCTTTATAGTTTGATAGATCAATGGACTCTATCAGTAAAAGCAAGATTAAATTCGGATATGATTCCGAAGGTTTATCTTGATGGTCTATTTCGATATACACCTAGACGCACTAAGATTAAAAAGATGATTGTGTACTGGTGGAAACGATATAGAGCAAATCGTAAAGACGAATATGCACAGACCAAACTTATCCATTGGATAAATGTATTACGACGTATAAGACTTGAACAGAGATTATGAAACTAGAATTTAGTGAGAAAGTTACAAAGCCTAGACCACCTTGGCATTACTATATAACACCTAGCCGTATCAAAGCTTGGTGGCTGGGTGTGCGGACAAAACGAGCATTAAAAGTTATACAGGAGAATACACTGGATATTGATCCGGCTACTTACGGTGAGCAGTATGTTTATAGACAGACGCGCTGTGAGTGTTTCGAGATAGGGTACTGTAAATGCTGTAACTGTCCTGCCGAAGAAAAAATGATGCAAGCTGATGAAGAATGTAAGTGGGGATTGTGGGGTAAGATGATGCAGCGTGTTCAATGGAGAATTTTCAAAAAACAAAAAGGTATAAAATTTAAAGCATGAAAAAACTAGAACTGACAGATGTACAGCTAGCTAACAGAGCAGCGACGATCGCAAAAGAGATGGAGACTTTTATGAATAGTATAGGCGGTAGTACCTATATCTCAGGAGCAGGAGGTAATCCTGGAGAGTCTTTATCTTTTAGTATAGTCTTACCTAAGATTCTAAAGTTCTTAGGTTGGACTCCCGACTGTGAACCATGTACTGATATGAAAATAGAGGACAAGGGGGATCACTATTTAGTGAGTGGAGTAAACAATATTGAGGATAGGGCTACCCTATTGGCACGTATGAATTTGCCGCCAGGAACACCAGTATTCAGCAATGCCGTCCAGAAAGGCTTTGGTCTTATCATAGACACTGGTATAGATGATTTCGTGTGTGGTCCGGATGAAAATGGAAAGATAATGCAGCATCCCTTGTATAGATTTATTAAATTTACAGTAGGTCATACTATTAATATGTCTCCGCAAAATGCCTAATGAAGATAAACGGTACCCCAGACAAGAATATATTTATAGCCAATCCTGATCTACCTTATACAGATTGCGGGATATTAACTATTAACCGAGTAGGAAAAGCCCAGGGTAGTAAAATACTCTGGGCTTTGTATATGGTATACTTTCCGGATAACCGAATTATGTTTCAAAAAAGCCTTCAAGCTCGGAAAGTAACAGTTGCTAGTAATTATCTACAGAAGCCTGATTTTGATTGGGATAGTGTAGAAGATATATGCGATTTGTTCTTACATGATTTCATGTCCAGAGACAGAAGAAGTCTATTAAATTTCACTATAGCATACGATGGACTATCGGAAGATATTTCTAAGATGCCTAGGGAGTCTCCTTCCCAAAAGAAAACAGTATCTACACTTTTACAGAACTACGGTAAGATGCGTGAGTCTTTAAAAAGTGAAGAACAGAAGTTCGAACAAGACCTTGTAGTAGAACAGGAGGAAGTTAAAGTACAAGGCAATGCTATTCTTGGTGCTCGTGAGCGGCGACACCGATAGCTATGACAGGACCAATCCAGATATTTCCTACAATATATAATGTAAAGCCTTTTCTATTTCATGAGCATCCGGTATATCATCCAGAGAAGGAAGCCGATAAATACAATGAGTATTGGGAAGGTATAGAAAGGAAAGGGGTAGAAGGGCTTTGGGGACTAGACCAAAATCCTAAGACAAAGGAAGGAGGTTGGAGATATATGCCTCCACAGCTATTCCGGTATATTAATATGAGTGTACTAGAGGATGAGGATGAAGCTGGTACATCATCAGAGTTAAAGCCACCTACGTTAATAGATCTAGCTTGGATGATGGGCTATGGCTGGTTTGTTTCTCGAGGATTTAGTGGATGTGAGGATGATGATGAAGTCACTTGTTTAAGAGCAATAAAAAGTATAGAAGAGGGTACTAAGCTTCATCCATATGATGCTATACAGTTGAGAAGAGCTGGGGATAGTATAATTTCGAAGAAGACTGGGAAGTATAAGAAGTATGTAGATGCGATAGATTATCTCTATGCGGTACATAGTAGACCTATGGGTAAACCCTACTACTATAATCCTGCATTAGATTTCTTGGTGTTCATGAGCAGAAGAGGTGGTAAATCCTACTTCCTGGCTAATTGTCTAGGACATACGTTTGATTTCTACGGTAAGAAATACTATGATGATAAGTATCTAGTTAATCCAGAAGGTACTCCTGTACTAATGTTATCATCTATGGCAGAGAAGTCTACGGCTACTCTGAACAAGTTTATTAAATCGCGTGATTGGCAGTTTGAAAATCTAGGAGCGTATTCTGAAACACTAGACAATGGAGTTACCAAGACATATCCAGGTTTCTTCCACTATAACTATAAAGGCACAGTAGAGTCGAATAATGCCAAGAATCCATATAGTGCATACTACAAGAAGAGATTAAAGACTGACCGAGGTGTTATTATGAAAGAGGTAGCGACTGGTCAGACTATCTACCATGCATTATGTACAGCAGCTAACCCAGATGCCGGGGTTGGGGGAGCCTTCCCAGAGATCTATGTTGAAGAGGTAGGGCTTATTCCAAACATTAGAGCGGTGCGTGGGGCATTAAAGCCAGTTCAGATTCGAAATATTAAGTTTGGCTCTATGTTCATGATCGGAACTGGAGGTAATCTAGGTAAGATCCAAGGCGCCAAGGAATTATTTGAGGATGCAGAAGCCAACTCTATTCTAGGATATGTAGATGTGTTTGAGAATAGAAAGAAAAAGACCGGCTTGTTCATACCAGGCTACATGGTCCATACTGCTTTTAAAGATGAGAACGGTAATACTAAACTACAGGAAGCTTGGGAGTTTGAAGAAGGTATACGTAAGAATTTGGAGGAAGAAGGTGATGACTATGGTTTAGAGTTACACACTACTAGTTTCCCACATGTACCATCGGAGATGTTCATGTCTGTTACGGCTAATCCGTTTCCAGTGAAGTACTACTATGATCGCTATCGTGAAGTAGATGTATATAAACTAGATCAGCTTGTAGGTACGGCTGTAAGGACTAGTTGGGATAATCTAGCAGAGAATAAGGTATTACTTGAAACCCAATCCTGGTCAGCTGCTAGAGTAATAACAACTTACCATGTAAATAATAGAAAACACGTTGAGGGTTGTCCTGTCATGTATGAGGAACCTGATGAGGAGGCTTTAATAGGACCAAGAGTAAATTTTGGTTCACTATATAAAGCAGCCTATGACCCGATTAATGACGAGAATGGAGGAGCCTCTCTAGCAGGCTTCCAGATCTATAAAGGAGTAGGTAAGTACTTGGATAGACAAACAGGTAACATTGTATATTCCTACTACGGTAGACATCATAATCCGGATGACATACATAACATGGTAGCGCAAGCATGCACCTTGTATAATTGTAAGGTGCTATTCGAGTTAAACATGGGAGACTTCCTGAGCTTTGCTAAACGCTATGGTTTCCTGAATCTATGTCAACCTACGCCTTATCATGCTATAGGAAAGCATGTTAATAATCCATCTAAGAAATGGAGTGTAGGGATATCTATGAATGAGGAGTTAAAGCATGCGGCTGACCGGTTGATAAGTAAATGGTCGACTAAAGAATGGAAGATCGGAGAGACAGGAAAACAGTTATATTATCCTGACAAACTATTAGATAGACGACTTATGGATGAAGTTCTTAACTTTGATCCAGATCCGAAACGTAACTATGATGCCATATCGACATTTAGAATACTAATGTTATGGCTGGAAAATGAAGATAGACCTGCGCCAAAAGAGGCCGGAATCTTGACTCCTAAACTAATTGTTCCACAAACGCAAAGTAGATATGAAAGAAGATCAAGTCCCTGGGCAACCCATTAACCTACAAAAGGCCCTAACTACTACCCTCTCTTACAGAGAGAAGGTTCGTGTCGCTAATAAGTATGCTGAGACTATGTTCGATTTTTACTTCGATCGGCTTAGGACTCCAGCCAGGATACTTAAGAAATGGGAAATCAATATTGGAATTGCAAATGGTATAGGTGAAAAGTTAATGCAGGAATCTATAGGGCATGACTTGTCTCCTAAGTTGAAGGAACAAGGATTTGAAATTGCATACGAAAAGGTACTCTACCATGATTTTGTGAGTACTATTATCAAGCAGATGTCAGGTAATCGGAGAAACCAACAGCTTAAACCTTATGCAGTTGATAATAGTGAGATGGCTCATAATCAATTCAAGCAGGAGAGAGAAAATGCCATAAGAGAGAAACTAAACATTGATCTACTAGAGCCATTAAGAGAACAAGCGCTACAAGAACTACAAAAGGAGAAACCTGAGTTATTCAAGAGTCCTAATAAACCAGGCGAGCCAATACAGCCTCAGGATCAAGCTCAAGCTCAGCAGATGCAGCAACAACAAGCTGAGCAGATACAACAAGAAGTACAAAGTAAAGTACAATCACGTACTTATGATGAGATATTTGACTTCTTGGATAATACCTATACACTTACGCAGGTAAGACAAGCCGATCTTTTTCTCAAGATTCTCATAGATGATCTTAAGATCAAGTTCTATACTGATGAGGCTTATAAGATGATGCTTCCAATAGGTAGGGAGGTGCATTATGTATCAAGTGATGAGAAAAAGGTCACATACAAAATGTGTGATCCTCAAAGGTTTGATGTCTTATTACCTAAAGGGAAGATATTTTTCTCCGAAGCTATAGCTTGTAAATACCAAGAAGAGATAAGTGTACACGAGGCTATGATTGAGTTTGCTGATGAACTCAGTAAAGATGATCTACTATCCATAGCAATGGTAGATGGTAGTAAAGAATCTGAGACGCAAAAACATATGGATTCTACTTTAATCGGTATACTTAGTACCGAGAATCCAGATTCTCCACACAGAATAGATTTACGTACCCAGCAGGGACAAGAATCCTACTATGAGATGATTGGTAGAGATATGGGTGTCCTTCGTATGAGCCTTGGTACATTAAGTACTATGTTGACCAAGACTCATATCTGCTGGATGACTACTAGACTACAGAAGAAGATAACACGCGAAGGTGAAGATGGAGAAGAAGAGATAGAGTACGCTGATGAATCATATACATTCAATCCACTAACTGATAAGAAGTGGGAGTATGTTAAAACTCCGGAATGGTGGGAGTGCACTAGATTGGATGGAGCATCTAAAAAGATATATCTACGGAAACGTCCTATTCCAAATCAGTATGACTCTAGAGATCCCTTTGTATCAGAGTGTCCATATATTGGAGCAGACTACGGTACCTACTTAGGTAACTCAGAAAACATCTCCTCAATAGATAATGCTAAGCCTTGGATACTAAAGATTAATGTCCACTTGGCTATCATGCACGAGAAAGAAGCTAAGAACTTCGGTATGGTACTTGCATTAGTAATGAAGATGAAACCGGCTGAGTATACAGACGCAGAGTGGTTTCAGTTATTAAAGACTCAGAATGTACTTGCACTAGATCCGGACCAGGAAGATATGGTCAATCTACAGAATACACCAAAGGCTCTTAATCTATCAAACTTGATCGATCACCAACATGACATAGGTTATCTAGATTGGTTAAAGCTGAATCTAGTACTAGGTATGTCTCATAATCCTAATAGCCTAGGTCAAGCTAGTCCTTACACCAGTGTAAAGAACAATGAGTCAAATATTGCTATGTCTAATCTGCAGAGTGCAGATATTGATGTATATCATGATATGATTGTAGAGAAGATATGCAATGCTATTTACAAGCATGGTCGTATTCACTACAGTAAGAATAAGTACAAGAGGCTAGTGCAGTTAGATGATATGTCTAGGGTAGACTTAGAGATGGACTGGGAACTTCAAGATAAGGCTAACATTAATATTCGGATAAAGACGCAGCTGGATAATGAGAAGAAACTTGATGCGGTAAGGCAGTTCTTAATAGAGCTAGCCAGAACACCAGGAGTAGTTACAGAGACAGATATGGTGACTGTAATATTCAGTACTTCATATTCTGAATTGAAGTTGATGGCTAGAAAAGCAGAGAAACGTAGAAAGCAGATTCAACAAGATCAACAAGCTTTCGAGGAACGCATGAAAAAGCTGGAGCAAGATAATCTTCTTGAGATGCAAAAATCCAAAGATCAAGCGGCAATCACCAGAGAGAATATAATCACAGCCCGAGATATTATGGTAGCAGAAGAGAAATCTAAGTTACTACAGAAAGGCTATGATGTTGATGGAGACAAAGTGCATGATTTGATAAAAGTAGCCGAAACAGAAGGGCAGACTAAGATCAAAGTAAAAGCTATGGAGATTCTTGCAGCGGAGAGATTGCAGAAAATGAAGGAGAATGCAGAAGAATCTATAAAAAAGTTGGATATGGCTATAGAGAAGTATACTACTGATAAACAGGCAAGTAGCCGCAATAAGAAATAGTTTTCATAATAAGAAAAAATTTAATTTATAACATGTAAATCTTATTTTATCACATTTTTAATACTTGAATAATGGACGATATTTTTTCAATGAGGGTCGACTCACAAATCGATGGCCAAGGTGAAAGCACCTTAACTGACCAAAATGTAGATGTTTTTGGATTTAACGATCAGAATCCGCCTCCAGATCCATTGGTTGAAAATGCTCCGTCTCCAACACCACCAGCAAATGCTGATGATGCTGCGAATACTGCGGATGTATTAGGAGATAAAACTCCTGTAGATGATAAATCAGCTAATGATCCAGCAGCCGGTACTAAGCCCGAGGAAATAGATTACTCGACTTGGACTCAAGCGGCTAAGTTTGGAGTTGTACTCACGGATTTAGAACCACTTACTGGTATTGAGATAAATCCTGATGATTCCATGCAGACCATAAAGGAGAAGATTGCTTCTTCCTGGACTCAGAAGACTCAGGAGATTGAGACTCAGACTGAAAAGAAATTCCAAGACTATAAAGGATATGTAGATTATATCCAAGCAGGAGGTCAGGACAGCCTAATTAAGGAATTAGCACCATTAAAAGTACTAGCCGCTTTACCACTTCAAGCATCTGAAACTGTAGATGCTGACCAGGTCCTTAAGAATGCAAACGCAATAGTGAAAAGCTATTATGAAAGTATTCTGGATGATCCGGAAGAGATTGCCGCGCTACTAGCTACAGCTGCTCCTAAGATAATGGCGAAAGCTGAAGAAGCTCAAACTTACTTCAAGCAGACCCATGACAACATTCTTACAGAGCATATCCAAGCTACTGAGGCTGCTTTGAAAGCAGAAGAAGACGCTGAGATAAGTAAGCTGGAGGCTATAGAAACCGAAATAAAAGGGTTCATTTCTGCTGGCAAACTATTTGGTAATAAAGTAGCTAAGGAAGATCTTGCTGCGATAAATGACGCAATTTATGGTAAGCCTACCGAAGTCATAGAGACAGTAGTTAAAGACAAGGATGGTAAACCTCAGAAGAAACAAGAAGTCATTACAAAAGCGGAGAGAGCGATTCGCGAGTTTCATCAAAAGCCTGAATACCAACTGTGGTATCTCTTACAATACTTAAGAGGCGACTTTAAGGAAACTAAGTTGAGACAGAATAAGGATAGTGCGATAAGCCAGAAATTAGCAGAAGAACTAGATAGTACGTCGTCTAAGTTAGGAGAGGATATAAGAAGAGTCAATAGCTCACCTTCCTTGATTGGGACGATTCAAAGTTGATAATATTTATAACGTCGAATAAAATATATTATGTTACAGACTAAACCATCGAGTTTCGAAATCCATGTGGAAGCTCCAAACAATGCAAATTATTTCCATTCTTATACGAACGAGAATTATTTGTATCATAATATCCCAGGATTGCAGGGATATGAGGATATTTCCGATAAGGTACTTGATTACATTGCAACCTCCAGGCCGGGGTTAGTTGGGCCGAATCCTTCATTCTTCAAGTACTTCGTCAAAAACAAGAAGTATCGTTATGTAGATGAAGAAACTGTTCAGTGGAAACATAAGTTAAGAAGTTCATTCTCTATCAGGAGTTCTGAGAATATGCATTCAGAAGATGCATGTCCAGGTGCTGGGGGTAATCTGATCCACTTCAATACGAATGTTGGCACTTTAAAAAGAGGAGATGTTCTTTATCATTATAAATTCCAGCATATTCAAATTTCGGTAGAATCCTATCCGAATGCTGCTGGTACCAATTTCCTATATGACTGTGTACCTGTAGGCCTTCCTCAGGGTAGTTACATCCCTAAAGAGATGTTTGATGCCAATGAGAAATGGGTTCTAGGTTGGTCAGTATACGGAGAAGCATCAAGGGATGCAGGTAGCTGGGCTTCTACAACCACTGGTTGGATAGAGTACATGACTACCTTGTTTACTACCGCAAAAGAGATGGAGATTACGGATAAGGCATTTGCCAAGGTTATCCGTGTTCGTCCTATGGAAAATCCGAATAACTATCCGGAGAAAATTGCTCCATTATTGGACATGAAATTCCGCCAAGAGTATGATTTCAGTATTGAGAAGATGCTGACTTTTGGTCAGAATGCCGGACGAACTATTAAAGATCCATCATCTGGGCATTACAGGAGATATGGTGATGGTTTGTTTTCATGGATACGCGACGGTAACGTGGAACCATACTCTATCGAAAATGCCGATCTCGACTTCTTTGATCAATTATTTACATCCTTCTGGACAGATCTAGTACCTTTTAATAGTCGTGACTTAGTAGGTTGGGCCGGTACCGGTGCACTTAAAGTCTGGGAGAGAATCAATAGAAACAACTTTAGCAAGGGTAATATCCTAGCTACAATGGAGGAGTTCACAAAGCGTACTGCGGGTTACGATGCTAAAAACTATAATGGTCTTCAGTATCCAAATGCCTTCTTTACAAAGGCGGCTTTCTTCCCTGCAGGTTCTATGGCTTTAGAGCATATGCCTATATTAGACTCTAGAGAATTATCTGGAGGTATTACTTACAATGGTCTTCCTATTACATCCTACTATATAATCTTTGCAGATTATGGTCCTGGTGAAGGATTTGGTAGTAACATGGAATTACTCATGAAGAGAAATGCAGAAATTGATGCAGTCGTACCTGGTCTTCTTAGTCCAGTAGGTTTGATCAATTCTTCTAACAACAGAGGATATGCCTTTGGTGCGCATACTGGAAGAAGCTACAAAGTAGTAAAAGGTAATACATTAGGATTCAGAGTTAATGATCCTTCCAAGATATTAATGCTTGTACCTGATGTGTATTTCTAGTCAATATAAAACAACAGAATAATGGCAATTACAAACGCAATGCAAGATCAAGTCCTTACACCAATAGTAGATATACCAGCTAACCATAAGGTTACTGATAAGATTCTATTAAGACCTACTAAAGGAAGCCGTGGCGCTTTTGAACGTGCTTCCTATGTACGAGCTGAGTTGGATAAGGATGGCCGTGTGATCAGAAGTGATGTACGCGAGTATACAAAGGAAACTCTCCCTTTAACAAAACAAGGTGAGATGATTTTCTGGAATGAGAGTAAACGTAAGTATGAGTTTGATATGTCACAGGTTGACTTAGATTTAGCAGTGAAAGAATGTGAGTTTACATATCCTGAGAAGTATCCAGCACAGTATGGTAATCCTATAACTAGGTGCAATACTTTTGATCGTAATGATGCCTTTGTCTATCAGTTTAATCTACAAGCTAGATTAACCAAAGAGGAAGGCGAAGCCGAGTTGGATATGTCTAATCCAAGACATGTAGTCTTGTGGGCGCATCTTAAGATGCGTCCGGAATATTACTCACCTAAAGCTGATGATCAACGTGGGCCTTTATCAGCAGTGTACAGAAACATGTTGGTTTCTACCAACTATGAAGATAGCGGTAAGTATGCTGAATTTAAGAAAATCCAGAAGATCAATGATGCTTTCGCGAAGTTAGATGATAAAGCTAAAAAGACTCTATGCCGTTTGGTTGGTATTAACGTAACAGCTAATACCACTCATGAGACATTCGAGCCTAAGCTATACGAGTATGCGATGTCTAAGGATGGTACTAAGACTAATCCTAATTTAAGTAAGCAGGATCATTTTGTAAGCCTGATAAGTATGTCAGCTGCTGACTTAGAGATGGAAGTTTTAATCTACTTAGGTAAGAATAAGCGGTTCATTAAGACTCAAGGTAATTTGGATGCACAATACTTTACATTGTTCGGTAAACCAGTAGGTTCATCTACAAAATCAATTGCAGAGTATTTAACCAATCCGGATAATCAGGAGATTCTTATTCAATTACAAACAGCAGTATCAAAGACTTAATATGAATGATACCGGCAATACAGATACACGAAACAGTACTCCGTAAATTAAGAGGGTACAGTAAGGCTTCAGATGTAAAGCCTAAACATATAGATGATGCAGTCGAAGAAGCTATTCAGATCTTCATGGAGAAGATGGTAGCAATAGCTGAGAAGAATGAGAAGATAAGAGAAGACTTAAGGCCTATAAAGCGAATGGGAGAACCAGTTTCTTTTATCAAGTATAAAGATGAGATCATCGTTGAACTACCTACTGATTACTATCGAAGAACAGGTATAGTAGTTATAGTAAGAACTGATACTTGTCCGGACAGAGAACTGAAAGTAGTTTATCCTCTAGACAAAGAGTATAGAGAAGCTAAAAAAGACTCAAACTGGGGACCAAGTTATGAATGGGGTCATACAGTAGCTGAGGATAGTTATAAGGGAATTCACATAGCCATCTCAAAGGAGATGATTCCAAGAAAAGTATACTTGGATTACTATAGAAAACCGCTTTATGTTCGATACGCCGAAGGCGCCGAGGATGGTGAATACAAGGGTAAGGATGGACATAAAGTCAATACTAATCAAGGACTTGAACTTGATAACAACTATCAGAGTCGGATTATAACAGATTTAGCCACTTTAATAATAAGTGTAGATCGGGAAAGTCCTTCTTTTGGTAATAGACTTCAATCGATATTTCAAATTGACAAATTGTATAATTAATAAAAAACTTTTTACATGAATATTATTCCAATCGAAGCAGTACTGGCTACCAAGGGTAACCTAGCTGTATTTGGCGTCGGCGGCGGTACCCAAGTATGGGACTGTGTCAACTGCGAAAATGATGGAGTGGCTACGATAGTCCCTGCTCCTGGACAACCAGTATTTTGGGATGCTGATACAGGTAAGACTGTAGCTGCGGCTGATGTATGCAAAGTACGTATTATGAAGGGAGGTATTCCTATTGATACAGATGGTGATGGTATTGCCAATTATATTCAAGAGGTAACTATGGGATACATGCGTCCTTGTGATGTAGAAGATATCCAGTTTGAAGTGCCGGTTTGTGGTACAGCGCCGAAAGTAGATATGCTTATGGATTGTCTTAAATCTGGTAAGACCTATTCAATCAAAGTTAAGTGGATTGATGATCGTACTCAGAGTCGACAAGACCAAGGCTTCTTCGAAGAATATACCATAACCTTTAAAGTAGCATCAGACCCTTGTGTAGAGTGTCCTGACGGCTTTAACTGTAAGAGTGCTATATGTGAAATAATCAATATTGTTTCTAATAAGAAACCTAAGAGTGGTATACAACGCTTCTTTGGTAAATCTGTAGGATTAACTCCTAAGGATCTACCATTTGATATTGTAGCTTTAGAAGAATTCTCATATCAGTGGTGTTTTACCCCTATAGCAGATGCTTGTGAAGGTTGTACTACTATATCTAGAATCTTGTCTATCACGATTGATGGAGTTACTACAGCATTTACTAATTCGCAGGTACCAGGAGATGCTACTCATACCTATGATGCGCAACTAGATGGTATTATATGCCAGATAAATACTTTGTTGGGAACTAAAGCTGCTACTTTAAATAGGAGTCAAGCGTGTTGCCCGGTTAAGTTAGAAATTAATAGTTGTAAAGTTATAACTCTTAATACTACTGCCAATGCGCCTATAGCAGTATGTACACCTACAGTTAATCCGTTAGATCCAGTAGCTTATGCTAATGCATGCGGTGTCTGTTATGATAATGGCAGTACAAAGACATTTACCTGTGGTATAAGAATTATAGGTAAACCTATTCGTCCAGTATGTAACTATAAGCTCCAGGGTAATGAACTTGGTTACTTAGGTATGCAGTTGGAAGGAGAATTTGTAGCAGGATTTGAAGATGCTTTTACTTATACTAGAGTAGTAACGAAAGGTACTATACCTAAGAATCTAGGATACCAGTGGCAGTACCGTCAATATCGTGCTGAGGTACAGACAGGAAGAGATGATACCATACTTAGAGGTGATCCACCATACGGCCAAGGAAGGATAGATAATGTCACTGTGAGTTGTCCTACATCATACTGTAGTATGCAGCTTACAAGAAGCAACCGTCAGACTGATCAAAACACACATGGTACTCCATATGGACCAAAGACTTTAGATACATGGTTAGTACCTAAAGCAGATTTGGTCACTATGTTGTCATTACAGACTTACTTAAATGCTATTGCGGCTTGTGGGAATTGTCCTACTAAACCTTCAGGTTTCTGTGTAGTTGATGGTGACCCTGATGTTATGACTTCAGATTGGGATCCAGAAACTCCAGGAATAGGCGGACCTCATGGTGGTTTGATTAGATAATCATTAAATTCTATTATTTATGAATGATATTCAAGTCCAAGGCGGGATACTAAATCATGCCGATCCTGAAAAGAATAGGCTTTTAGGCGGTTTCAAGTCTCTGCGTAAGGCACTAAACTATCTAGCGAAGTGCTGTGGAGTTTACTGTTGCGATGGTGGTAGTTATTTAGGATTACCAGATCGTACCACAGGAAAGACGATTAAGATTTATGTAGAGAATGATGTACTAAAGATGTTATTATCTGATGGTACAACAATCGAAGTGATAAGTGGTGTAGGTACTCAAGGCGCTCAAGGCTTCCAGGGAGCCGGTGCTCAAGGTGCTCAAGGATCACAAGGTACTCAGGGTGCTCAAGGATTTCAAGGCGCTCCATAATTCATGATGAATAAATCATAGTAATGCAATGGTGCCACTGTATAAAAGGAAAAGGTCGGTTTTCAGTAAAGATGGAGTCTTTAGACTGCAAGACACTACTGATAACCGACTTATCCGATTGGATGACTGATAAACCTTATAAAGTACCAGAGTCAATAGTAATTAGTATAAAACCTCCTGGAGGTGAGACTTTAAATGTAGAGTTGAAACCGGGAAACACAATAAGAGTAGTGTTACATGGTGATCGATATTTAGCTGATGGTATTTATTGTCTCAGTATAGATAATTGTGGTTCTGTGTATAGTATTTACCGCGCGATTACTTGTAAGCTGAATTGTTGTAAACGCCAGTACTTATCATTGACTCAGGTTATAGATATATCTGCTTTAGATAGAGTAGAACGCTGGTTAGAAATAATTCATAATACTACGGAGGCTGGAGAAATAGAAGAAGCAACAAAGGCCTTTAATATGGCGCATAAAGAATTGAAATCATTAAATTGTAATTGCTAATGCATTATACTGAAAGAGCAGATTGTCCTTGTACATCGATACCTCATCCACCAAACCCACCGTTGGATGACTGTGCAGATTGCCTAACAGGTAGTCAGCCTACTATAGATTGCATTTCCGCACCTAATCCATGTGGACATGCGGGAACTATAGTCTTAATAAAGAGTGCTGTTACGGCTGCATTCAGTGTTTATGATTACGATCCTATATTTTCTAATGTACATTTTACTGGAGACACTTTATACTTCAAGATAAATTCTATTGGAGGTGATGGTATGTATCGGAGAATTCGATATAAACTAGTGGATGCTGCTAGACCTGGCCTCTCCTTTATTGGAGAAGTAAAGGTTTGTATTAAGAATTTATGTGCAGGTATACTATGTACAGCTAGTACAGCCTGTGATCCATGTACAGGAGTATGTCTACCTATATTACCAGAAGCTTCTATTACTAACAATCCTGAAATAACAATATAATGATCACACAGTCAGTATGTCAGAACGGTACTTTTATAACCTGGCAGTTTCCTGTTAGTAGAATCGACGCAGGAGGTTTACAGAACTATTCTGTAGTTCTTAATGAACCCGCTGGTGTCACTTATGTAGGTGTTGTATTTAGTAAAGTAGGTCCTACATATGCACCAGGATTAATGAATATGGGTGCTATGACTGGATTGGAGACAATACAGGTAGTATTGACTTATCAAGTTACTGATCTTAATCTAGCTATACTTGATATAGTTGACAATAAGAAATACTTTAATTTTAAAGCTGAGGTATTCGGACCAGACCAACTTACTACTAATAATATTAGAGAAGAGCGAGTTCAAGTATCTTTTTGCCCACCATCAGGAGCTATAGTTGATCAAGAGGTAGCTTGTTGTGCAGTAGATCTAAAGGAAGGTGGTACTCCTTGTAGTAGTTGTACCAATGAGTACAGAATGGTTATGGGTTCAGAAGTTAATGGTGTAGTTATTGGTTTGAATCCAGTAACTGGTACCTTCTTCTGGCAGAGAGATAATCCTACACAAGAAGGATCAGTTCAATTCACTTTATGGTGTATCAATTGCGCTGATGGTAATAGCTATCAAGTATCCGGACCGGCTACTATAACCTTTCTACCGTTATTCCTGAATTATGTTGCAGGACCTCAAGGTGAACAAGGGGTACAAGGTGCGCAAGGATTCCAGGGAGCACAAGGTTTACAAGGACTTCAAGGCTTACAGGGGGCTCAAGGTGCTCAGGGGTTACAAGGATTCCAAGGATCTCAAGGAGGCGTAGGTACTCAAGGTGTTCAAGGTTCTCAGGGCTCTACTGGTGTTCAAGGTAGTCAAGGTATACAAGGTGCTGCAGGACCTCAGGGTTCTCAGGGTTCTCAAGGAAATCAAGGCGTAACTGGGGCTCAAGGTTTACAAGGATTTCAGGGTGCTACAGGGGCTCAAGGCTCACAAGGGGCTACAGGCACACAAGGGGCTCAAGGTAATGATGGTGCTGCTATAAATATACTAGGTAGTGTTGCTGCTTTTGGTAACTTACCTGGAGGGGCTTCTGTTGGTGATGCTTACTTAGTTTTAAGTAATAATCATGTATGGGTTTGGGATGGAGCCGCTTGGGTTGATCTTGGATTGATACAAGGTCCACAAGGTTCTCAAGGTTCTCAAGGTTCTCAAGGAACACAGGGTGTTCAGGGAGCGCAGGGGGTTATTGGTACTCAAGGTGTTCAAGGCTCTCAAGGTTTTCAAGGTACACAGGGCAACCAAGGCTTCCAAGGTCTACAAGGATCTCAAGGATTCCAAGGTGTTCAAGGTAATACAGGTTTCCAAGGTAATCAAGGAACACAGGGTCTACAAGGTAATCAGGGTTTCCAAGGTTTTCAAGGTCTACAGGGATCTCAAGGATCTCAAGGATCTCAAGGATTACAAGGTTTACAGGGTTTACAAGGTGTTCAAGGTAGTCAGGGAGATCAGGGTAATCAAGGATTTCAAGGATTAACCGGAGTACAGGGTGCACAGGGAGCGCAAGCTGCCGCAGGGGCTCAGGGCTCACAAGGAGCTACTGGTACTCAGGGTTTCCAAGGTGTTGCTGGAACAGGCGCACAAGGATCACAAGGTGCTGTAGGATCTCAGGGAAGTCAAGGTTCACAAGGAATAACTGGTAGTTTTAATACTGCTCAGACAATAAATGCTCAGACTGGAACCTCGTATACATTAGTATTACTGGACGCAGGTAAGCTCGTGACAATGGATAATACCCTTGCACAGACCTTAGCTGTCCCCACCGATGCTTCGGTTGCTTTTCCTATAGGTACTGTAATAAAAGTAGCAGAGTTAAATACAGGTATACTTACTATTTCAGGAACCGTAGGAGTAACTATTCTTACATATTCAGGATCAATAGCCGGGGGTCAATATGCAGTCACTGAATTACAGAAGATTGCTACCGATACTTGGCTACTTTATGGAGATTTAACAGTATAAAGAAAATAATATAATTAATGCTTTACCCAAGTAAAATAAAGATATGTCATAGTGCTGTATGTAAACCTTACATATGTTGTACTCCTGACTATATTGACTTGGAGGAGCTCATATATCGAATCAAGTTTTATTCTACAGACGTATTCAAGAAGATCAGAGCTAGTTTATTAGGTTATACTGGTCGATCAGATAAAGCTCCTGGTCAGTTTTATATGTTACGGCATTACTTAATAGCTTTAGAACAAGAAGCCGAGTTAATGTATAATAACTTGAAGTCTTGTTTATGTAAAGATGATCTATGTAGACTAATGGAAGCGGCCAAGAAACTGCTTCCTATGACTTGTTATGAGAGTTGTCGTGCGGATATGGTAGTACAAGTTAGTGCTACTAAAGTTCAAGGTACTTGTGTATCTAAAGAAGATTGGAATAAGTTGCTATTCAAGATGTGTGATGCTATCCAATTAGATATGGAAGTAACTGATTCTAAATATAATTGCGGTGTCAACTTTGCTATTGAAATTATAAACGGTACTATACCGGTTGATCTGGCAGAGTCTTTAAGTAAAACACCAGCATGTACTCTTGACATGGAAGTTGTCAATAGTGACACAAATTGTGATGATTTATTAATAGAAATGATAAATAAAGAAGAATGTAATTTAACTTATGAGTTAACCTCTACTCTTATCGAGTGTGGGTTGACTTCTAGTTTTATTATTAAAGCTACTGATTGTGGTTTCAGCTTTAGTGTTGTAGCTAAAGATCAGTGTCAATACTCAATGGATCTCATAAGTACTACAGGTACTTGTGATTCTACTTATAATTTAGATACAGAGGATTTATGCATATTAATGTACAATCAAGATGTAACAATAAATCTGTGTGATATTCAATTTAAAACCTGTTTAAATCCAGCAGAATGTTTAAAACTATTAAGCTAAAGGATATTTTCCAAGGGGGACTTCCTTGTGTTGTCAAGAGTGTAACTGTAGAGACCTTAGGAGGTACAACGCTACCATGTAAGTACTCTAATACAGAATTCACTATTCAGCTAGATGAGACAGGTAATTACAATTGTGTAAACATAACTATCGATTGTGAAGATTGTAATTTATGTCCTTCAATAGTAAAACAGTATTGCTTCTGTGATAATAGTTTATTACTGGGTTGTCCTGATTGTCATGATTGTGTTCTAGGTAATTGTGTAGATAGATGTCCTGGAAAGAAATGTTTGAATAACCAGTGTGTCGATTGTCTTATCAATAGTGATTGTCGTGGTGGTAAGATATGTACTCCTAATGGTTGTGTATGTCCTGGTGGTACTTATGAAGATGCAGGAGGTACTTGTCGCCAATGTATTGTTGATGGTCATTGTAGTAATTGTGAGAAGTGTTATGGTTACACTTGTGTACCTAAACAATGTCCTGGTCAGTATCTAAGTTTAGTAACTTGTACATGTCAAAACTGTACAGGTTCTGAGCATTGTGGACCTAATCAAGTATGTGATAATGGCAATTGTATATGTGCGCCTTCCTTTATTTGGGATCCAGTAAGTCGTACCTGTATAGGTAGACCAAAATGTAGTACATTAATTCCATGTCCAGATTGTTATAACTGCGTATCTGGTGACTGTCAACTTACAGTATGTCCATCAGGTCATGTAAATTCTGGTATTCCTGGAAAATGCTGTGTTAAAGAATGTGATTGTACGACTAGAATATGCGCAGGGCTTATGTCCATCTGCGTTAACTATGATATAAACAAATGCTACTGTCAAGACTGTGGTGGTTTCTGTGATGAAACTCATCCATGTATAGGTCTAGGTTGTACTTGTAATTTCAAAACTAAATTATGTGAGAAGAATCCATGTGATCGCCCATGTAGTCCAGCAAATCCATGTCCTCAAGGATGTGGTTGTTTGAATGGCAGATGCGTGCCATGTAGTTTCTTACTCTGCACTACTTCATTATGTTCTAATGCAGTAGGATGTGCTTGTAATGGTTTGAATGTATGTGAACCTGCACCTTGTAATGGTAATTGTAATAATGGAGCTGTAGATTGTTTAGGTCTTAACTGTGGTTGTGACGATGTTACACGTAAATGTGTAGACTGTACTAAGATTTCTTGTCTTAACGGTGTAAAATGTCCACTAGGTTGTTCTTGTGGATTAAGTGGATACTGTGAAAAAGATCCATGTGATAAGCCATGCTTGACTGCAAAGGATTGTGGATTCGGTTGTGGTTGTGATCCAGCTACAAAGAGATGTAAGAAATGCTCTTCATATTTGTGTACTGCTTGTTTATTAGTTCCAGGATGTAATTGTAATAGTGGAACTTGTGGACATGATATTGATGGTAGAGATAACTGTTTAGATACTGCTCGAATTACCAAGCTTAGTGACTGTACTTTAAAGGGCGAGTTATTAAATCTAACTAATTGTTGTAAGTGTGCTGATATAACAATAGGGTCTACTCCTACTTGGAGCGCCACAACTACTATACAGATAGTAGCCGAGTTACACAAAGGTTTACTGTTGACTGATCCATTACTAGGGAATACCAGTAATGCTACTATAGCAGACAACGAAAAACCGACTAGTGGTAAGCTACGCTATACAGCTGAAATGGTAGCTTATGAAATCAATTGCGGTACTCTACTTGGAGTAGTAGGTGCGCCTACTTCCCTTATAAGCAAGTATGTCGACTTAGATGTAACTGAGTTAGATACAGTAACAGGGCAGATTATAAATGTTACTAAGCCAGGTTCTACTTTCTCTGAAGGGGGTAAGTGTTACAAAGTTGAATCTGTAAGATTATATATTGAGACTATAGAGAATCTCAAGTTTACTGCTAGAAGCGGATGTGAATACTTAATAGTAAAACAGATATTCACAACTGCTAGTGGTACTACTCTTGGTGCTACTAATATAGGAACCACTACTATGACTAGTTTAGTTGAGTGTGCTAATCCTATTCTTACTTGGTATAGTGGACTTGTTCCGACATCGATGACTAGACTTAAAAAGGCTTACTCGCCTTTACTAGGATCATCTTATGTTGATATTCTTACACCAGCCGATGGCTTATTAGTTTGTAAATATTATAGATTAGTACCTGAGTGTGGCTGTGCTGTACCAGTATGGTCAAATTGTAATGGTTCTAGTTTAACTAGTGGTACTAAATTAATCTTCTGCCAACCGGTAGATATAACAGTAGAGATGCTTGATCCTTGTGCAAATAGCATAAAGATTAAAGAAGTAAGTGTGTGCGGTGCTATGAGTACTGCTACTTATACTCTATTTATAAATGGAGTACAGGAAGGATTAACTTTTAGTCCGGATGTGAATAATAAACTATTCACAGGTGATCTTATAATCACAAAGACATATCCGATTATTAATGTAAGATTAGAAGTGGATTGTGATGAGTGTGAGAACTGTACGATAGAGAAGATATTAACGCCAAGTTCTGATCCATGTGTATGTGGTAATAATGACTGGACTTTAACTAATGTAGGCAGTGATTGTAATAACATATCTGTACGTATTGATGGTGTTACTAGTGCATTAGCCGGTACTGCATTTGCATACAGTAGCCAATTCGGTAGTGGTATTGGTACCATGGATTTATCTAATCTAGGATTTGTTGGTATAGGTGGTCCTCACGTTAGTGGTACTTATATTATCACAGTTACTATAAATGGTTGTTCTAAACAGATTAGTATAACACTAGCCAACTGTTGTGAATTAAACCCAGGAGCATATACCTATGCTTGTGCTACGAAAATTATAACAGCAACTGTAGCTGCTACTGGAAATGGAGTAGGACCTTATACCTACCAAATATTATTAGGGGTTTGGACTAATCTAACCTTAGGAGTAGCTTTGGCTAATCCATTAGGAAATGGTACTTACCAAATAAAAGTAACTGATAGTGTTACTGGTTGTGAAGGCTTCTATACATTAGTTGTAGATTGTGCTGGTGGGTACATTGATGCTATTGTAGATAATGTATGTTCTAATGCTGATCCATCATGCCCAGGCTTTGAGATAACAGCTACAGGAGGTAATGCACCATTCAGTGTGTATAGTTCTGTTGATAATGGATTAAACTGGGTTTTAAGGACTTCAGGTTTAGCTCTTAATACACCATATCAACATACTAATTGTGCTTATACAGCTGGACAAATTATAACATGGAAGTTAGAAGATAGTAGTGCAATTACACAAGTACTTATAAGTTCTATAACTATAGAATTATGTGAAGTATGGAATGCAATAGTTAATCCAGTATGTGTTCCTCAATCTGGTATAAGTATCTACTTCCCTGAAGGAGGTTTCTATCAGATAACAGTAGATCCTGATCCTACTGATGGATTAGGCCCAGCGGTTACATACCCAGGTACTGGTTGGTTCAACAAGAGTGCCGGAAGTTCAGAATTTATTCCAGCAGTAAATGAAACATACTCTGTATCAATTAAGAAGCAGAATGGAGGTACTAAAGTGTATAGTAATATAATCGTATCCTGTTTTGCCTACTCATATACAATGGGTTGTGGTGCAGGTAACTGGTTTAAAATAACACGAAATGGTATTCCTTATGACTGTTTCATTCGTGTGAATGGAGCTCCGACTAGTGCAGTATTACTTAGTAGTCTAGGAGATTTCTTCTTTGAGCAAGGATCTAGTTATACAGTATCTATTTATGATCCTTCTAATTCTACAATATTATTAGCTCAGATACCAGTAATAGGTTTGAATTGCTGCTTCTCTGGTACTATAGGTTCTAATTGTGGTGTAGGTTCTCCTCCAGGAGAAGTTCATTATAGCTGGGTATTTAATACAGTAGGAGATGCAACTGATAACTTCCTATATAACTATCCATCTTTAATACAGGTTCTTCCTACTAAGACTACTCAAGCAGGTACTTGGACTTTACTACCAGATGGTCAATACAGATTGTATGGCTTCAGTACAGTGGTTAAGAAATGGGTTACTGATCATGTTGAATTCTGTTCTATACAGAATCTAAATGCTGATGTAAGATGTGATAACAATTGCTTACTTACTGATTCTGGTATGGTTCATGGTACTGGTATATTACAAGATTGCGGTTTAGGCTTTGGTTGTAAAGCTGTAGTGACTAATAGTCATTCATTTAATGTATTATTCCAATTAGAAAGCAGACCATTTAATCCAGAAGGTAACTGTAATATTGCTTTAGGTATTTGGACCTCCGTTACAAATGGAGTTCTTACTCCTGGAGGTATATTCGAATATTGTATAGCTGATAGTACTTGTTATCGAATGACATATACTAGACAGGGTAATTCAGATCCACTATGTATTGTGAAAAAAGGATTTTCTTGTCCATAAAATATGATAGATGTTAGAAACTTGTGGACCTTGTCAAATACCGTGTAACTACGGCAATCAGTGGGATCAATGTACAGGATACAGCGGTCATGAAGTAGATTGCTTTGGTATACTATCATACAAGGATGATAAGACACAAAATCTTAGAGATGTAATTTACAAAACTGCTTATGGTACGTGTCAGTATATAAAGCAGAATGTAGTAGATATAAGTTGTCTGTTTGACTGTCCTGATGGTAAGTTAGTACCAGTCAACCAAGGACTACAGGATGTGTTGTCTTGGGCATGTCAGCTCAATACAAATGACTTCTCTGTTAAAGCACCATTATTCTGTCTGGGGACTAATGTGAGTCCGCAAGGGCTCATATTAGGTACCCGGGGTTTCACATATGAAATGACAGGTGAAGCTTCTCGATCCACTTTTACTTATAACCTAGAGAATGTAGCTTCAAATCTCCCAGAAGGTATAACTTTTAATGGAGTAGAGATTCTACTAGAAGGTGTAGGTGTTGGTAATAGTCGCACCATAAAAGCTATTTCAAGTGAACTGTCTGGAGGGTTTGAAGTGACAGATGATATGTTCCCAGCTATGGTGAACATAAAAGCTATGTACTATACTGACTCCGGTGAGATCAGATTAGAGCAACAAGTAGGACCACTGTACGGCGGTACTCTACCTACGCAAAGCTCTGGCTTTTTTGTTAAGGATTTCTCAGCTGCACAGACTACTAATAATATAAGCGGTACTCAATACTTGACTTTACTGAATGGTCAAGTGTGTTCAATGAAACAATTCATTGAGCAGTTAAGATATGTACAGGTTACTGACTGCGGTGTTATAAAGTTTCCATCTAAGCTAGTCACTAGTGTTATACCTGTGATGGCTGGTTGGTTATGCAAACATCAAGATAGGCTAGACGATATCGGTTCTGAGATAATAAATAAGCAGCTGTGTGATGATCAGTGTAAAGAAAGACTAGTACCTATAGCTTTACAGGCTTGGGCTACGGAAAAAGATGAAGAGGTTTGTGAGCTTAAGTCTAAGGTAATTGCATTGGATAAACGAGTGGTAGAACTGGAGATTGCGGTAAAACAATTACAAGCAGGATAATGCCAGAAGAAAAGCAAAGAGGATGGTTGGAAAGACATCAATGGTTGATGATAGCTTTAATAGGTATGGTTAGTGGTATGACAATTACAACGAAGAATTGTAGATTTGAATTGTCTAAGAGCGAAACACCTGAAGTTGAGGTTGGTGTAAAGTCCGATTCAGTAGAACAGGACAGTACAGCTCTTAAGGACTTGAGATAATATGAATAATGGATAAGGAACTTAAACATATAATTCGATTACTTTACGGCATTATAATATTGGCCGTTGTAATAATTGTATTACTTGGCTTGCCTCAGACTAATAAGCCTAATATACCAAAGGAAGAACAGATTCCATTAGCAAGTATAGGCTTCGATAAAGAAGATACATTGAATCAGTATGATGTAGCTGCATTGAATCTTGCTTTTTTTACACCACATGCTCCGCTATTTTTAGCAGAACATTGTTTGGGTTCGCAGGAGGGCATAGATGTATCTGAAAAGACTATAAGGGAGATCTTCCGGAAGAAGTATTATCCACATAATATGCAAGGCTATCATTATGTGGTAGGCTTAAAAGGTAATATTATAGAACTTGTTCCGATAGATGCTTCTCCTTATTTAGAACCAAGAGAAATTGTATGGGGAGTTGCTAATCAAAATAGTCATACAATAAGTATTGCGTATGTAGGAGGAGTAGATAAAAAACTAAAAGCAAAAGATACCAGAACGCCAGAACAAAAAGTGGCTATGAATAAGTTGAAGTTAAGATTCAAGACGCAGTTTCCGAATATAAGAATACAAGGTCATAGAGATTTCAGTGGTGTTTTTAAAGAGTGTCCTAGTTATGATGCGATAGATACTCCTTACAATTGTCTTTAATTAATTAATTAATAAATCAAAAAATTATGAAATTACTAAAACAGATTAATGAGATTAATGATCTTGCTGAAAAGCATCTACAAGAAACTACAGCTGCTAGTATTCCTACTGCTAATTTATCAGCAGAGGATGTCTTAGTATGGCTTAGGAAATTCTGGCCTATCATGCGTATTACGTTAGGCTTCATGAAACTGTTCACTAATGATTCAGCTGACCGAGTCATTGATCAGATAATTACATGGGGAGACACAGTATTAGCGACTGCTGGTACCAAGAAATAATGTAACAGGAATGAAGGGGGAAGAATAATCTTCCCTCTCGTTTCCTTAATAGTTTAACACTTTTAAAATGATCATTCAAATAAAGCATGATGAAAGAGTTGACGGCAATCTTCCTGAGTGCATTAGAAGCGTTAAGAAAGGACCCGAAAAGTCAGATAATAATAATATTATTAGTAGTAGTAGCTGTATCTAGTGTTAAAATATGGAGATCCGATACGCGAGCAAGTAATAATTTTGTACATGAACAATTGGCTACTTGTGAGAAAGAAAGAAACCAAGCTATTCTGGATCGATATAAAACCTTGGAAGATATGTATAAAGTAGTCCAAGCTAGTCTAGAAAAAGAAAAGCAAATGGATAGAATAGTAGATAGTATAATTATAAAATCTTTAAATGTTAAGCTCCAACATGAACAAATTAAAACTCATGCAAAATGATTAAGATTGGTAAAATAGTTATAGTGATTTTATTATTCCTAAAACCTAATGATATACCTACTGATAAGAGTATTAATATAAATCAGTATGTATTTGATAGTAAAGTTGAATATGTAAGTAAACTATTAGATTCTTTAGAAAAGGAACAAATAGATTTAATGATAAAATTAAGATTTCACCAAGTAAAACCATAAAATGAATTATTTAAAGTGTTTATTATTAGTACTCTTAACTTCTACTCTTTATAGCCAGGTAGAACGTGTTGGGGTTGTAATGGCTGTACATGATGGAGATAGTTATGCTATCTTTTTTCCAGATGATAGTTCTAGAATTTGGGTAAGGGTAATTGGAGTAGACTGTCCTGAAGTTATATCTAACCATATAACTGAAAATCAACCTTGGGGTGTTGAAATTGGTACGAAAGTACGAGAGCTTTTGAAAGGCCAACCTATCATAGCAATCACATATGGTTATGATAAGTATGGTAGATTACTAGCGAGAATTTTTCATAATAGTATTGAGATTAACGATTGGCTATTAGCTAGTGGTTATGGTGTTTACTTAACATCAGAGACTCCTTTAAAATTGAGAAGGCACTATCAGTATTCTCGGTCTAAAGCACGTAAGGACAGATTGGCAATTTGGGGAGATCCTCATATGATGACTCCTTATCAATGGAGAGTACGCCATTGGAGGCACTAGGATACTTATTGGGACATAAGAAAATGGATAACTTAGAAATAATTAAATAAAAACTTAATCATGTTGAAAGTAAATTTCCTAGCACTACTGTGTTTTTTTACATTTATAGGTAATACTCAAACTTCTAAAATTGTTGAGGCTATAATAGCAGATTCTTCTAAAACTTTTCTAGTAATAAAACCTTTTAAGTTTAGCTTAATAGATAGTATTGGTAATCAAACTTTAATTGTAAGTAAATCCGTAGTAAATAGGATTAATCTTAAGAAACCTGAAAGAATATCCGTTATAATACCTAAGAATAGTAGAGAAACTGTTGTATTAAAACTTATTAAAATTGATCTATTCGCCGCAGGGTTTAATGTAATCACTTCAGGAGATACTGTTCATAATTATACGCCTGGAGTTTATTATCAGGGAATAGTGGAAGGTACTACTGATATAGCTACATTAAGCTTTTTCAAGAAAGAAGTAATGGGTAATTTTCATTACGGTGGTACTGCAACAACAATTCACCCAATATCTAGAGGTGTTATTTTACAACAAAATATTGAAAAAGATACTTTCGGTGTTCCATCTACTGCGGCTTGTGGGACAGAAAATCTAGAAGTAGTAAGAAAACCTATAGAATTAATATCGAGTATAAATGTAAACAATACTGTAAAAGTCTATTTGGAATGTGATTATGCATTACAACAAAATAAGGGAGGAGTTACTAATACTGTCAATTGGATTACTGCGGTATACAATAATGTTGCGGCACTTTATCAAAACGAAAGTATTAAAACTCAAATTTCCCAAGTATTTGTGTGGGTTACTCCAGACACTTATAGTAGAACTAGTTCTGTAGATGCTTTATATCAGATTAAAGCAGCAAGGCCGACATTCAATGGTGACTTAGCTCATTTAGTAGCTTTAGGTGGCCAAGGACTAGGTGGTGTTGCCTGGGTAGATGCTTTATGTACTTCTTATAAGTATGCCTATAGTAATATTCAATCAACGTATCAAAACATACCTACTTTTAGTTGGACAGTGGAAGTAATGACTCATGAAATGGGGCATAACTTAGGTTCTCCTCATACTCAATCTTGTACGTGGATAGGAGGTGCTTTAGATAATTGTTATACTACTGAGGGAGGTTGTCCACCTGGTCCTGCTCCGACAAATGGAGGGACTATAATGAGTTATTGCCATTTAACAGGATATGGAATTAATTTCGCTAACGGCTTTGGTCAACAACCTGGAGATAAGATTCGCTCAAAAGTATATGCGGCTAGTTGTTTAGGTACTGGGACTATTTGTAATAGTCCAACAGGAGTAGTAGCTAGTGATATTACCCAAACATCTGCTACAATAAGCTGGGCAGCAGTAACAGGAGCAAGTACTTATCGTCTTGAATACAAGATGAATACAGCGCCAGCTTGGTTGGTTGTTGTTACAACATCAAATACTCACAATATTCCAAGTTTAATAGCAGGTACTCTTTATAATGTTAGAGTAAAAACCACCTGTGATGCGGATGCTAGTCCGTACTCTACGGCAATTAACTTTAATACCCTAAGTACTCCAACTTGTAATATTCCTACTGGATTACTTATTTCAAACATTAATAATTCTGGAGGTAAAGCTTCTTGGAACAATATGCCAGGAGCTACTAAGTATATTTTTGAATTTAAAGCCAATACAAGTACTATTTGGCAAGGAGTTAATACTGAGCTTCAATACTTTGTTATGCCAGGTACTTATCCGGCAATGACTCCAAATACTTTATATAACACTAGAGTAAAATCAGTATGTTCCATAGAACATACAGATTATTCTCCTATAGTTAATTTCACTACTGAAAACGTTTCTACTCCTTCTGTTTATTGTAGTAGTAAAGGTTCTTCAGTGCAATACGAATACATTTACAAATTACAGTTAGGAACTATTAATAATACTTTTGCAAAGACAAGTGGATATACTGATGCTACCGCTTCCATGACTGATTTGGTAAGAGGTACTTCAAATATTATGAAGTATCAACCCAAGACTACCGGTTCGGGAGCTAGGCTTTATTGGAAAGCCTGGATTGATTATAACAATGATTATGACTTCACTGATCCAGGAGAAGAAATCTTTGCTATGACGAGTACTAATACTTTATTACTTAGTTCAAATTTTATTGTTCCATCTGCAGGATACAAGGGTAAGACTAGACTTAGAATTGCAATGAGATTTGGTGGATATCCGACGCCTTGTGGACCTTATACTTATGGTCAAACAGTTGATTTATTAGTAAATCTGAAATAGAAATTGTAGTAGGTGATAATGATTTTAAAGGAAAAATCGAGAGAGGAGAGTAATGTCAATACAAGAAGTCATACAAGGAATACGAGATGTCATCGTTAATCAGACTGGAAAGACAAGTCCTGAGTCTAAGTGGTCAGATCCATTATTATACTTCCATCTTAATAATTATCGTATTCGTGTACTCTACGAGAAGAGAATAAACCCAGGGATACCTATTTCCGACTTCCAGTTACATACGATTCCTTGTATGAAGCTAGAACCGGTATTAGCTCATGAGTGTCCTTGTGTAGCAGAAGGTATAGAGGTTTTAAGGACTGTACATCCAATACCTGAACCCATCACCGGAGAGTTACACTTTATAGGTACATTAGGACAGCAGAGCTATACTTGGACTCGTTTTGAAGATTTCAATAAATTACATCTATCAAGATTTGCCCGGATAAGAAAAAGACCTAGATATAGTTTGAAGACAATAGATAATGCTACTAGAGCTTATATCATAAATGAGATCCATGTTGAGGATATATCAATTAAGTTACTACCTATTGACATAAGAGATATAGCTAGATTACCAGATTGTAATGGTAAGGTACTTACCTGTATTGATCCCTACAAACTGGAGTTTGTAATTGATGATGAACTAATGCCTTTAGTTTATCAGTGGTTTGCTAAGGACATACTGAATATTAGTATGGCTACTGGTATTGACGTAGTACAAGATAATTTAGATTTAACTAGAACAGGAGGCAAGGGATGATAACTCAAGAAGAGCAAAGGAAGTTATGGAGAGAAGCGAAACGTAGAGACCGAGCAAAGTCGGCTATTATCTATGAGCGTACTGGTACTAAAATTGCCAGAGATAGAGGTTATTATTGCTTTCATAATGTAGATTCTTATCCAGACTACAAAGGTTTTAAAGATGAACGTAGATTAACTTGCAAGGAATATGTAGCACTACTTAAGGATCTTGCTAATATATTAATTACATTCTTACTGGATAATGTAGGATTTGATATAGTGTTTCCTAATAAGATAATGATTTTAGGTATACGGAAGAATAATACCAGGCTTAATGATTCGATGAGTAATGTAGAGCCTATAGTGGATATGGTAGCATCGAAGAAATATGGTAAACGTATTTACTATATGAACTTACATGTACGTGGGGAATACTATAAGTTTCATTGGGCTAAGTATGCAGGTTGTTACTTTGATAGAATTAGTTTTTATTTTATGAGAACCTTTGGCCCTAATAGTACAAGATTAACAAATTTAACTAGGACTACTGGGCCTTTGAAACAAGTAATGCAGATAATATGAAGTATGGATTTATAAGTGCGCACTCTGTCTATTATGAGTGGAAGAGTCAGTTCGGTCCTGATCTAAAGGATAACGAAGATATTTCATTGATATATGTTAATGAAGCGGTATCCTCTATTATCAAAGCTGATCAATACATGCATAATGTAGCACTCATTACAATTGAGAACTACAAAGGTAAATTACCTCCTCATCATAGACGTACCGCTCAAGTATTGTTTAAATATGATGATACTCCTAGATGTAATAGAGTGCAGATTAAAGAATGGACAAAGGAGAGTTACATGCATTCAGGTTGCAAATTGAATATAAAAGTTGAATGTCCAGAGTGTACACCTAATCCATGTTCATGTGAATCTGCACTAATAAATCTGAATAGTTTCGAGTCAGAGGAGTTGTTTCCGCAGATAAAACATTTACACGAAAAGCATATTAAAGGTTATAGAATATTGAATGAATTGAGTGAAGATAGATTTGAATTCACAAAACACTTTCATCTTATCTATCCAGCACAGAATGATTTCTTCGGTATGCAATATCATCTAGGCGATTGTGATAGGCCTACAATGCATGGGAGAATAGAATTGGAGCCGGAGTATATAATAGAGCCTCCAATTATAAGATTGAATATAAAGAGTGGGCAGGTGCTTATGTCTTGTTTAACTGCGCCAGTAGATGAAGATGGTGATTTATTGGTACCAGATTGTATGGAAGTAATACGAGCTGTAAAGCAGTTTCTTACTTACAAGATGGCATACGATACTTATGTACGTAAGAAAGATCAGCAGTCACGTGTGATGTGGAAAGATATGGAACAGGAATGGCTTAGGTTATTGCCTATAGCTAAATCTAAGGCAAATATGATAGAGCCTGATCGGTTATTTGCATTACTTAATAATCATTGGAATAAGATGATTAAGTATCATGATCACCGTGAGAATTTGAATAGAGCTGCTCCAGATAGATTCAGGTATAAATTTCCTTAATGGAAGAACGTAATACTATAGTATCGACATTCGAGAATGGACTAAGTCAAGCATTCATACCAAGCGCACAAGCACCGGGTACTTATCCGTTTATGTTGAATGGTCAACCAGATTTCTTTGGTGGTAAAACTACAGGTGTAGGTAAGGAACAGAGTATAGAATTACATATAGAGTTACCTGAAGGTTTGAAAGTAATTGATTACTATAGTCAAGCTTCTCATAATCGTATAATAACATTTGGCTTTTATCCAAAGGAAGGATATTCAGAATTAGGATATGCTGATCTAGCTACTAAAACATATGTAAGAGTTATAGATGACAAGGATGAAAAATTCAAGGGTAAGTTTCACTTCGAGTGTAATAGAGATATAGATGCTGAGATGAAATCTCAGAAGATGAGAGATGGTTGTTTTCACTCAATACTTTACTTTAGTTCTGCAAATACATATTATCGGATGGACTTAGATGGTTCATTCTGTGATAGAACTATAGATGAGTTTTTTCTATTCCAGTGTTATTGTGTTGGTGAAGCTAAAGGTATTGTAATTAAGAATGGTGGAGAAGAACTCAAAGATGCTACTTACCGGATATTCACATCGCTACTTGATTCTGATGGTAACCAGACTAATTATTTCAGATTAGGAGACTTCATTCATATATGGGGAAAGAAAGGTCAACCTGGTGAAATAACTAAAAATGCTATTGAGATAAATATCAAAGGAAGTAAGACTACTTATGATAGAATAATAATTGCAGTAGCACGGACAGTAAATCATGTTACCACAATGTATCGATTGGAAACACTACCGTATTCTGAACATGATATAACTTACTTGTATCAAGGCGGTGAAGAGAAAGAAGAACTTGATCCTAGTATCGTACTAGATAAGAAGGATGGTTTTATAAAAGGCGCTGGTATGTTCCAGAAGGATAGAATACTAGTACTGTATAGACTACAACCTTACTTCAATGTAGACATACAAAAGTATGTAGCTAATGCTAAGTTGTATTGGGTAGACGCGTTGATTGACTTTGAAGACGCTGATAAATATAGAACTTTTCCTAGAGGTGAGTTAGTAAGTCCTGCGTTGATCCTGAACTTTTGTGATGGTACAACTTCAGCGGCATTTCCATTATATGGAAGACGAGCTAATGATTATGATCGTGAAAAGATACCAGTAGGTCAAGATGGTAATTGTACGGAGTGTGAGTTAGAAAGATGGCAAGTAGAGAATACAGCTTTCGTTACGAAGAAGTTTTGTACGCCTGTACCTAGTAGCTTGAGTAGTAGCAGTTCTCAACAAGAACGAACATCCGAACCTTATCTCCGTTGGGTAAAGTTTAATGATGTAGAGAATCAAGGTATAGATGGAGGACGTTCCGTTACTTCATCACCTAATGACATGTATCGGGGATGGCTAAGTGTTGCGGGTGGTTGTATACAATGTGGTTCACCTGAGAAAGTAAGTTTGAATATACCCTGTCAGGGTTGTACTGGCGCCAGTGATAAATCAGGGAGTTGTGGTGGACAACAGTGTGCTGGTGGTGGTTGTTATGGAGGTCAGGGTTGTCCTAGTGTATTACTAACTTCAAATATACTTGGAGTCACACCGCCACCACAAGCTAGTGATCCAGAAATAGATAAGTGTACATTAAGAATAACTTATTATAAAGCCAACTTCAACTGTCCTTATTGTGATCAATTAGAAGCAGCTAATACTTTACCTAGAGCACAAGATATACTAGGTGTTGATTATACAGTAGATCCTTTGACTATTATAGATAGTGGTGAAACTCCTTGTAATTTCTATCCATGTATTAAAGTACAATGTGGTGATAATACCTATACTTATGGATGGCAAGAATTCATAACAGATGATGCATTAAAGAACACGATAAATTTCGCTTGTCCTTGTGGTGATAATACAGGTGTAGATCCAGGTACAGGGACTGGAGGTGGTGGTTGTGGTAGTGGTGGTAGTGGTGGTGGTGGTTGTTCTGGTAGTGGAAAGAACTGTAATGATTGTGCTAAGGAGAAGTGTCTCGGTCCTATTTATAGCGGAGCTAGATGTGGTGAGATTATTAATACTGGTAAGTTTAGAAGTTCAATTACTACTGGTAAGTATGTATGTAATACATCTACTTGTTCCAAGCCTGATCAATGGAGTGATGATGGTATATGTGCAGAGTGTAATAATGTAGGTCAGTTTCATATGACTAATGGAGGTCAGGAGTATAGACTAGAACGTTTCGCGGAGAAGCGTATTTTAGTTAATGAGCCTAAGGTAGCCTTCGATTCTGATGTACCTAACTGTCCAGGCGGTGAACCTATATATGATGCTTCTGGTTGTAGGATAATCGGTAAGAAGCCTGTCATAGTACAGGAAGGAGAGTTTGGTTATTTCGAGAGTTTAGATACTTATCCGGAGATTAAGAATTGTAATGGAGATTATCTGTATGGAGAAGATAAAGGAGCACCTATACGTTATCCTATGTTTCCTGATGAGAACTTAGTACCTTATCATGTAACTAACCAGGAAGGTGTAGTATCTGATGCTATGCCTGAGAATCAAGAGTGGGGTAAGACCAAGCTACGTATACTAGGAGCAAAGCTTGTAGGCTTTAGTTTACCACAAGAAGTAATTGATAGCTTACCGAAGCCTCTGTGTCCTATGAATCCAGTCAGTGTAGTTATGCAACCTATAGGAGCTAGGATAGTAGCCAAGGGTTTACTTACACATACCTTCAAAGGTAAAATAGGTAATCAGGAGTATGCTGTGCAGAAGAATGCGGTCAATGCATTAGAGCTATATGATAGACATATTGATGTAGTTACTGGAGCGCCGGTAGATCATTTTCGTGGAGGAGAGAACATAAATGCACCAATTTATACTTTTCATAGTCCTGATACGAACTTTAGAGAAATACCATTAAGAGTGGATAAGGTGCAAGTACCTTGGGAAGTCTTTGGTACCGGTAGACGTTATGATACTTATGCTGAAGGAGAAAGAGTCAAGGGTATCTTTGATTCCGGCTTGTTACATAAAGGAGCTAGACAGAGTATAAATCTTAATAAGTATAAGTTATTAGAAGATCGTAATGTATGTTGTGATCAGGTTAATGCTACCATAAGTCAATTTCTAGCTGGGGTAGAGGTTACGAAGTCTAATGTACTAGAGGTGAATAGTAGTATTCTACTTGTAGGTTTACGTGTCGATACCTCTACGACTCAAGTAACAAGAAAGATAATTGTAGAGGATCTTAGTACTGGTTTATATCTAGAAGATGATAATCTTGATGTATTCTTAGGGGCGGTCTTTGCATTAAAGAGTACTCTTACATTAGCCAAAGCTATTACAGATAAGACTACAGTAACAGTAGAGTATACTTTTAAAGTTAATAGCGGTGTTTGTGTACATGAAGGTGGGATAACAATAGTAAGCAAGTATCTTATTCTAGGTAATGCTAGTGATATATCTACGCGGACTACTGCTTTAATAAGTAGTGACTGTATACCTACCAAGAATAATCAGATACGTTGTCTCAAGGAGATTAGTTATGTGGGTACTGATTCGGTATTACAAACCAAGGGTGACTTTACGTATCCACTGCTTAATAAAGGAAGGGAGAAGACTGTATATCTAGAGTTAGGGGGTAATGAGTATAAACTAACTAATAGTATTGATCAATTTTTAACAGATGGTCAATACAATGGTTTTGGTAATACCACCGCAAACAATACATGTGATGGTTCTTTCCTTGGAGATTTAGAATGCCGCTCTTGTAAGATTTATAACGCTGCAGGTCATTGGGCTATACTTATTAATGATAATCCAAAGCCTTACGGTAGACTAGAGAATGCTATATTTCATCCTATAGGATTCGATCTTACTTGGGAAGAATTCAAAGGTAATAAAGCAACTCGGGTAGGTATAGGTAATAAGTGGATGGGGATGTATACTCATCGTAGATTCAGTGTACCTAGTGATAAGGTAGGTAGTCTGGATGATCAACGTAGACCCACAGTTCAGAAACTTACACTTATTGATTGGGACTTAGGCATATTTGGTAACATACTTGTAGAGATAGATATTGCAGCATTATTATGTTTGTATACTTGTGTCAAGATTCCAATAAATTGTAATGCTGATCCTGATCCAAGAAAGAATAGAGGACTTCGTAGTTTTGGTAGAAGATGTTGGGATGGTCTGACTAGATTCGTAGGTAAAACTAATGTAGATACTTATCACTCAAATGCACAGAATACTTTGATCCACATGATATGTGAAAGTTCTGTACAGTTACAACATAGAAAAATTGGAGTATGTGACTTTATACGTAAAGATGTAATCACAGAAGAGATCAACATGAATAAAGCTGAGGTACATTATCCAAACTTGGAATGTCTACAGCTTGATCCGGAGTTTCAGAAAGGTACTAGTTGGACAAAAGCTTTCCTTACTAGGTATGGTTATAAGTGGCCTAAGACTCCGATGATTATGAGAGTTATAAAGACCATACTGAAAATAGCATTGCTATACTTGGTTTCTAAATGGGTGATAGAGACATTTGATGATGTAGTACTAGACCTTTACTTTACTACAGTACCAGTAGGTATGTTTCTTATCATAGCTTGGTTCTTATTCATATTGTTTAAAGCGGACTTTAACTATATCATATGTGATGTACTTGATGCGCTACTAGATATCCAGGAGTGTGTTTTTGAATGTTATAATGCTGATGGACAAAACTGTAAGATAGCGGATGGCGACTTATTACCAATAGAGGAGAACTATACTGAGTATAACTGGGATCATTCACGAGAGAATAATATAGAAACATTTATAGCACCTGGAGCTAGTTATGATACGTGCAAGTGCACTTCGCTAAGTAACCACTGGGTATTCTCTGATCCTCAGGCTTTAGATAGTATCAATGATGCTTGGCAGAATTTTAGAGTTAATAATTTCTCTGAGCTTCCGATGAAGTATGGAGTGACTCTAGATCTATTTGAAGATGGTGGTAAAGTAATAGCACATACGTCAGTTACCTACATGGTAATAGAGAGTAGACAACAAACACTAAAGACTGGTGAGGGTAGTGAGATCATTATAGGTACAGGTAATTTCTTGAATATCGCGATACCTCCGTATGGTGGAGCAGAGGAAGGCTTTGCTGGTTGTATGGATGCTTATGCTAGTATGACTAGTAAGTATGGTCACTTGTTTGTGGATAGAGGTTATCCAGGTATATATAAGTTTCAGGGTGGTCCTAAAGAAATGACTGATGGGCATATCTATCATTTCATTAAAGAACATCTGGGCTTTGAGATTCTCAAGCAGTTTCCTGAGTTTGATCAGATAGGTGCTGGTTATGATTCTGTAGGTTATGCTATAGGAGTAGATCCAAGGCTTAACCGCATGCTGATAACTAAGCGAGACTTTAAGGCTATTAAACCCGATATGATTAGGTTTGATGGTGCTAAGTTTATCTTGAAGAAGACAGGTGAACCTATATCAGTCACAGATAGTAAGCACTTCATAGATGTATCTTTTACGGCTAGTTATGATTTAGCTAGTCAGAAGTGGATAGGCTTCCATAGTTATACTCCATATCTGTATATCACAGGCCGGAGTCATATGTACTCTATAGGGGAGAAAGGTATCTACATACATTCTGAGGCTAAGAGCTTCCTGAATCAATACGGTAAGGTAGTACCCTGGATAGTCGATGTTATCCAACGGCATCCTCATGGTAGTGATTTTCTTATAGATCAGGTGACTATTGATACTGAGTCTATTGGTTATGTAAATGGACAGCCATTTAGAAAAGATATCTTCTTTGATGAGATAGGAGCTTATAATAGTTACCAGAGTACTGGAATGAAAAGGGTTAAGATAATTGAGGATATTGATCCTCAAGAAGTTAAAGGTGTGATTAAGGTATTAAAGCTTAGAAAGCAGTATAAACTCGCAGCCTTAACTGATAATGTAGGAGTCAAGCATGTGCCGATGACTTCGAGTAATCAGACAGAATCCTCGATATTTAATGATTTAGATAAAAATATTATTACAGCTAATAATAATAAAACTGATAGATTTACAGACGATTATGTAGTGTATCGGTTGATTTGTAGTGGTAAGGGAACAGAAGATATTAACCTGATACTTAAATCTATTATTACAAGCTGGCAAAATGTTTAGTCCTATAACAGAGCAAGAACCTTTAAATCAAACACCACCTCGTCATCCATTAGCTCTGTATAATGCGATGATTACTCATGAGACTAAGGGACATGCTGCACCTAGTACAGCTACAAGCGGCAAAGGCGCCAAGGGTTATTTCCAAGTACGTGATATTGCATTAAAGGAACTTCATAACAAAGGTATATCTAAGCATATAACGGCTCAGATGCTTACCGATCCTAATAGTAATATTGAGGTAGGAGTGAATTATCTTAATCTCTTGGAGGATATGTATCCTAATAATCCAGATAAGACTATGTTAGCCTTAGCGATGTATAATGGCGGACCTAAGATGGTAAGACAGATCATGCGTGAGAATCCTAATGCTACTTGGGGTGAAGTTAGAAAGCTTCTGCCTAGACAGGTATCTAAGTATGCAGATTCAGTAAAGCTAATGTCTGATTATAGTACTGACCCGAATACTTTTGTTCCGGAACTTAGGCAACATAAGATGTTTAATATGCTTAGTCATAAGTTAGGAGGTAATGTAAGGAAGTTACAATTAGGAACTGAAACACGGTGGACGCCCAACTACACGGATGAGGAAGGGAAACAATATGAAGGGAGTCTTTTTCCAAGACCCGATACTAGCTTTGACCCCTTGCCAATTACTCCAGGAGCTGTTACTTCCATTGGGAATGGATTTCAATTACCACAACCGCCAGTTATTCAAGGCGCAGAAGTTACACCTTTGCCTACCTTACCGGGAGGAGTTAGTCTCAATAGAAAAACCAGCTTACCTACACCACCCATCACACAATCTACATCCTCCAATGTCAATACTTATGGTAATAATCTTCCTGTTACTGATGTTACTGATCCGCAAGAGGGTAACAAACTAGACTGGCGAGGTATGGCCATGGGAGCTGGATCTATACTTAATACTTCTGGTAGTATAAGTGGTAATGCTTTGACTGGTACTATCGGCGGAGGACTACAGGGTGCTGCTCAGTTTGGTATACCTGGAGCTATAATTGGTGCAGGAACCGGATTGTTTACTGCTCTGAAACGTAAGGATGATATTCGTAGAGCGAGAGAGGCTGAGTATGAGGCTAACTTTAACTCAAGCATGCAGGGTATAAATAGAGGTTATCAACAGGGTGGATTAGTCAGGAAGTATCAAGCTGGTAGTCCGGTCTCGGGTATCGGTAGCCGTTATGCTATGAATCAAGTATCGGATACTGCTGATGATCTTAAAGCTAGGCGTAAGCAGTACTACGATTCTTTTATACATAGACAACTGAAAGCTAGTATGCCTTATTTGGATAAGGCAAGTCTCGTACCTATTCTAGGTAGATTTCCGGCAGCATTATTAGCCGGTATGCATTTAGCGGAAGGTGACCTTACTGGTTCTATACTTAATGGTTTGGCTTCAATATCTCATGGCTTAATTAAGCAGGAGAGTGCGATAGGTGCTAAGATGAATCAAACTAGTAACTTGGCTGTGAAGTACCATAAGGCTCATGTAGCCGATGAGGTATTAAATGACCATACCAGTACTCCAGCGTATCGTAATATGCCGATTAAAACTGTTCGTAGTTCCACATTGGTAGATCCTATGAGTCGGGGTATAGTTCGTAAGTTTGAGAAAGGAGGAGTTAATATTAATACTACAGGGTATACTCCAGGTACACCTACCTTCTATAATGATCACAATGTTATTCCAGGAAATATTATAACAACAGCTAACACACCAATGGCTTTAGAAGCTATTGCTGATACTGGTGAGAGAAAAATATTAAAGCCATTTCGGAAGAAGAAGTACATATTCCGTAATGCTAAGTATGTTATTGAACGGCCTTTAATTTAATACCATGGCAGATATATCATCTATTGCTACTAGGATAGCACATGCAGAAACCAGAGGAGAGAAGAATCCATATGGAGCTAAAGGGAGAGCTAAGTTCTCCACTGATTCAGGTAGATATCAATTTACTTGGTCAAAGCATAATAAGGAGATAAATCGGATTACTGGTGTTAAGACTAGAGAGGAGTTTTTGAATAGTCCAGAAGCTCAGGATAAATACATGCGTTACTGGGAGAACAATACTCTGAAACCTGCAATTAAGAAAGTAAGAACTGCTATACCTACGACTACTTATACTGATGATGAGATCATGGCTCTTGCGCATCATCATGGTGTTACTGGAGCTATCCGAAATATAAAGACTGGCAAAGAGAATAAGGAATACATTCGACAAATAAACAATGCGGTTATAAGCCCAGCACAGCGTCCGGTAGTTGTGGTTAATAAACCAGCGGAGATCGTAGGCCCTATGCCTATGACTACTAATATAAGAACCAGTGAAGGTGATCCTTATGAATATACAAATACTCAGGAGGGTTGGAAGTATAGAAAGAGAGGTACCCAAGAATGGGTTAATCCTACTGTGCGAGGTGCTGAAGCTATTGGGAAACGGTATGCAGTGCCTGAAGCTAAGGTAGGCATGAGGATAAAAAAGAAGTATGTATACAATATGCAATCTGGAGGCGATGCGCCGGTAGAGATACAAGCAGAGCGTGGTGAGATGATGAGTAGTCCAGATGGTAACATTAATGAAGTTGCTGCTCGTAAGATGCATAGTCAGATGTATGATGATCAGGTTACTGATATGCCAAGGGAAGGGGACTACATAGGATCTGATTTTGCTAAGATGAAGATCGATAAGAAGTGGGGTGGTCTGTTTATTCTAGGACAGACAGTACCAGATTATACTGAAGGACAGAAGCCTAAAGAGCCGGAGGTTATTACTCTAGCGGACTTTATGCCTAAGAAGAAATCTACACCTGCTGAGATAATGAAGTATACTCAGAAGAAGTTTCCTCTTACTGATCGGAAGGAAGATTACTTTGCTGCAGTAGCTAGGTTAAAGAATAAACAATCACGATTACCGGTACTAGCAGCGATAAAGCAGATAGCTGATATGCAGAAGCAGATGATCGGTGATACATCAGGTCAAGATCAAATGATGGCTAATGAACAAGAAAATACAATGCCCATGGAACAACTTAAGACTGGTGGTTTAATAAAGAAGTATCAACTAGGAGGATTACCTCAATATGCATATGATTCTTTAAATGAGTATATCAAAGGACGTAAGAATTTCAAGCCCACAGCACCACTGCCTACGTTACCTCCAGGATTGGTAGGACCGAATAAACCAGGTGTGGGGACTAAACCCAGCTCTTCCGCTATAGGAGGCTTCGGTACTACTAGTTTACCCAAGATGGATATTGCAGACTTAGAGGCATACTACAAACAACTACTAGGTGAGACCGATAAAGATATGAATGCTCCTGATCCTGCATGGGTATCTCAGGTGCCTTATGCTACTGGATTCGCAAAAGGTATAATAGGTAATCTAGGCTTGGCTGCTCAGAATCCAAATTCATCTTATTACAATGTATCACCTAGTGTAAAGAGTAGGATGTTCCAGAAAGTAGATACATCACTTCTTCAAGATAAAGCAAGTTCTGATTTTGCTTCTAAAGTGCTTGGGCCTACGTTAAGTTATGCTGATCAATCAGGAGCTAATGTTATGCAGAAGGCTTCTTTGGTAGGTTCGCGTTATGGTGCTCTACAGAACCAACTGAATGATATTGGTGTGAAAGGTTATATGGATAATCTGGATACAACAAGAAAGGAGGCTGGATTCGAGAATGACGTCAACTACAAGAATTATATGGTAGGAAACAAGAATGTTGAAAACCGTAATCAATTGTATTCACAGATAGCTCAATTCAATATGACTATTCCAGAAGAGTACAAAGCAAACAGGGCATATGAAGGCCTTTATAATGAACAAAGAAAAGGAACACTGAAAGGTAATAAAGCGCAGTTGCTTAGAGAGCTGGCGCAATTGCGTTACTTAAAACAAATAGCATAATGGCACAGACATATGCATTGACTAATCCACAAAGAGGACTCGGTATACCTCTGCCTAATCCGAATGTAGGCAAGCTGGCTCCTTTGGATATAAACAGCTTCACCAATCTGTATCATGTTGCTAGAGCTGCCCGGAATGATAAGTATAATGAATTAAAGTTGGCTTCTGAAAGTATAGCCGCGTCTAATACTATACTTAAAGATCTCAAAGTATTACCGAAACATATCCCTGGATTAGAGAAGAAGATGATAGACTATGGCTTAGATAGTGCAGGGTTTGGTAATGTAAAGGATGCAGAAACAGCAATGCGATTAGGACTTAACGCTCAACGATTAAGCCTTGATCCTGAGGTAAGAGATTGGGTTAAGGATACAGAAGCTAGTAAGCTACATGATAAAATCATCTACGATGATAAGGAGAGTCAACATTGGATGGAGATGATGGGTGCTGAGAATTTTAAGAAGTATGTACAGCAAGTAGAAGATGCAAGAAAACCAGATGATCCTACTTCTGGATTACGTAAGAGAAGTTATGATATAGATCCGGCATCATTTGTAGATGCAGAAGCTTATGGTGCTTCTATTAATCAGAAGAATGAATTAGCTAAGATGAAAACTCTTAGGGAACAGAAGTTAGCAGAGCTTGAAGGATACAAGTTGACTCAACTGCAGGAGAAGAATAAGATATTGAAAGATACTTTCGATGGTATGCAGAAGATGGTTGATAGTTTACCTGATGGTATTGATAAACAATTCATCACAGATGAGATCAACTTATTAAAAATAGATGCAGCTGATGATAAGTTCGATTCTAAGAATGCAATGGCTATTAGAGCAGCTATGGATGTTTACATAAAAGATAAGCAACCTGGTGGTGCCAATAAATATCCTTCATTACAATCGGTGTTTGATGAGATAACATTGAGAGGGCATACATACCAACGAAATACAAATGCTAGTGGTTTGTCTCAAGCGGCTCCTGGTACTGTCGGTAGTCGACAGAATATGCAATCAATGACACCAATACCTACATCAGGTAGTGTATACTTAACGCCAGTAGACAAAGCTGGTAATTATGTGTTCCAAGCTGTCGATCGTAATGGAAAGACACGTAATCTTAAGGTGACTGATAAAACTGGTATAGTGACTATCGATCAAGAGGCTGGAGAGACTCCTTCTAAAGAATTGTCATTCTTAAATGGAGGATTAAATAAAACCTTTCACAAAGTAAGAGCTATTGATAGTAGAGGCGCTCTGACCGCTACACCTACTGTAGATTTTGTAGAGTTAGATGATCTAAGTATTAACTACGGTTATGATGGTGTACAAGTAGATGCCAATGGTCGTATGCTAGGTATCTTGAATTTCAAGTCAGAGTCTGATGCTAAAAAAGCAGCTAAGGCTTTTGGTTCTGGATATGAAGTAGTAAGTCCGTCTACTGGTGTGTATAGAATCACGAATAAGAAGGATAAGAATGGAGATGTAGTCGAGATGGATTTATTGGAAGTATCGAATATTGAAACTAAGTATAGTGGTGGTCCTATTGTACCTACTAGTACTGGGGCTAAACCTACAAATGGAGCT